>JAANMU010000168.1_pt1 | contig 83885 bp, 78 predicted proteins | sample 7279701 | NCBI WGS metagenome assembly JAANMU01 (sample SAMN14094539, study PRJNA606508) | bioreactor metagenome | isolation source: A lab-scale SPAN reactor treating ammonium-rich wastewater day 57 | place: Ireland: Galway | collected 2017-03-13 | reverse complement strand
GCGTTGCCGGCCATGTCGGTCATTCCGGCCATGCCCGTCTGCACCGCCGGCAGCAGCTGGTTGTCGCCCGGCGCGTTTGGCGGGCCGGGCCTAAGCTGCACCTCCGCGCCCGGCGCGTCAGGCGGGCCGGGCGGCATCCCGCCAGGATTCTGTGGCGGGCCGGGCTTGGTGGAAACAGGCTTGTCCGCATCGGGCGGCGGGAGCTTGCCGGACTGGCCCTTCTGCACCGCCGGCAGCAGCTTGCCGGCCGCGCCGGCCATGCCTTCCATGTCGCCGCGCGCGGCGCCGGCGAGCAGGGCGGCGGGAATCAGGATCAACAATGTCTTTCGCATGAGCGGCCCCTCCATGGCAATGGAATTTCACCCTAGACCACGGCGGTGTGCGGCGCAAGGCGGCGCCGACGGGCGGTTCAGGCCAGGTCCGGGGCCGGCGCGGAGAGCTCCAGCTCGACGGCGGCGGCGAGCAGCGCGAGGCGCGCCACCACGCCGTAGGCGAAGAAGCGGTTGGGCGCGTCGTCCGGCGCGCAGCTGTGGTCGGGCATGGAGCAGCCGCAGTCGAAGGCGAGCGGCTCGAAGCGCATGCCCGGGGCGTTGAGGTTCTCGTCGCGGCCGCGCTCGGTGTTCACGCGGTAGAAGCCGCCGACGACGTAGCGGTCGATCAGGTACACCACCGGCTCGGCGACGTTGCCCTCGATCGTCTCGAAGGTGTGCACGCCTTCCTGGATGATCACCTCGGTGACCTGCAGGCCCTCCTTCACCACCGCCATCTTGTTGCGCTGCTTGCGGTTGAGCCCTTTCACCTCGGCGGCGTCGTGCACCGTCATGATGCCCATGCCGTAGGTGCCGGCGTCGGCCTTGACGATGGCGAAGGGACGCTCCCTGACGCCGTACTGGGCGTACTTGGCCTTCACCCGCGTGAGCACCGCGTCGACGTTGGCGGCGAGGCATTCCTCGCCCTCGCGCGCCTGGAAGTCCACCTTGCCGCAGACGGCGAAGCCGGGGTTGATCAGCCAGGGATCGATGCCCGCCGCCTGGGCGAAGTCGCCGGCGACGCGGTCGTAGGCGGCGAAGTGGCGGGATTTGCGGCGCACGTGCCAGCCGGCGTGCAGCGGCGGGATGACGGTCTGCTCGTGCAGGTCCTTCAGCAACTCCGGCACGCCGCCGGAAAGGTCGTTGTTGAGCAGGATGGCACAGGGATCGAAGCCGTCGAGGCCGAGCCGGCCGTTGTGCCGCCGCAGCGGCTCGAGCAGCAGCCGCGAGCCGTCCGGCAGGTCGATCGGGGTCGGCGCCAGGATGTCGGGGATCAGCGTGCCGATGCGCACATTCAGCCCCGTGCGTTCGAGGATGGTCGCCAGGCGCGCCACGTTCGTCAGGTAGAACAGGTTGCGCGTATGGCTCTCGGGGATCAGCAGCAGGTTCTTCGCGTCCGGGCAGATCTTCTCGATCGCCGTCATCGCCGCCTGCACGCACAGCGGCAGGAAGGCCGGGTTGAGGTTGTTGAAACCCCCGGGAAAAAGGTTGGTGTCCACCGGCGCCAGCTTGAAGCCCGCGTTGCGCAGGTCGACCGAGCCGTAGAAGGGCGGCGTGTGATCCTGCCAGCGGGCGCGAAACCATTGCTCGATGGCGGTGGCGCGATCGAGGAAGGTGCGCTCGAGGTCGAGCAGCGGGCCGGTGAGGGCGGTGGTCAGGCGCGGGACCATGGCTCGATCTTATACCAGTCCGCGCACGGCGAACGGGGCGAAGCCCTCGGGCAGCAGCGCCTGCTCCAGGCTGCGCTGGGCGAAAAGGAAGCGGCCGTCGCAGACGAAGCCGAGTTCCGCCCAGTCAACGTCGTTGAGCAGGTCGCGCAGGCGCGCCAGGTCGGCGTCGCGGCGGTGCGGAAACAGCGCCAGGACGGCGCCGTCGTAGTTGCGGCAGTCGTTGAGGAAGAACGGCCGCGGATTGCGCGTCTTCTGGTTGACGTAGAGGCGCGGGGCGTCGGAAACGAAATGGCGACGGCCCCACTTCCACCAGTTCGACTCGTCGAACCTCGTCACGCGCCGCGCCAGCAGGCGCTCCTTGAAGGGCAGCAGGTACGCGATCGGCCCCTCGCGGTCGAGATAGATCATGCGGCGCAACTCGCCGCTTTGCGCCGTCTTCGAACAGACGAAATCGGCGTTGCCCAATTCGGCGCTGGCGAAGATCCCGTCGGCGCCGGAGACGGCGCCGACCTTCACGGCGAAGACGCTGGAGAGCGGCACGCTGTAGATGCCGCGCGTGAGCAGGATCTGGCCGCCGGCCAGCACCATGCGGCGGCCGTCGCCAAGGCGCCGCGTGCGATTGCCCTTCTCGAAGCGCCAGATGGCGCAGTTGGGCACGACGCCGTCGAAGACGCGGGCGTCGCCCAGTTCCCGGAAATCGGTGATCGTGCCCTGGTCGAAGAGCCAGGTGTTCAGGCGCGCGCTGCCGGTGGCCTTGAGGAAGTCGCGTGGCGTGATGAAGATCAGCTCGCCGCCCGGCTTCAGGTGGCGCACGCACTTCTCGATGAAGAAGAGATACAGGTTGGCGTGACCGTTGAGGAGCTGCGAGCCGAGGTGCCGGCGCGTGCCGGGCTGTATGTCGCGCGCCTTGACGTAGGGCGGGTTGCCGATGACGGTGTCGAATTTCTCCGTTTCCGGATAGGCGAAGAAGTCGAGGTTGAGCGCGCCGGGCGGACAGTGCGTCGGGTCCAGCTCGATGGCGGTGCAGCCGGGCAGCCGCAACGAGAAGGCGCCGTCGCCGCAGGCCGGCTCCAGCACGCGCCCGGCGTTGCGGCGCAGCGCCAGCATGGCGTCGACGACGGCCGGCGGGGTGAAGACCTGGCCGTGGCGGGCGATGTCGCGTGGCGCCTCTGTGCTCATGGGCGAATCGATTAGAATTCGGAAAGGGGCGCGGAACAGCGCCTGGCTCGGAACAAAAATTGACGGCGAATCTTAACACGCGGCCCGGACCGTTCGCGCGCTTCTGCGGCGCGCTGCTGCGGCTGTTCGGCTGGCGCGTGATACTGGTCCGGCCGCCGCTGCCGAAGGCGCTGGTGATCGTCTATCCGCACACCTCGAACTGGGATTTCGTCGTCGGCATCCTGGCCCGCTCGGCCATCGCCATCCCGATCGGTTTCGTCGGCAAGGACACGCTGTTCCGTCCGCCCTTCGGCAGGCTGTTTCGCGCCCTGGGCGGCATCCCGGTCAACCGCCGGCAAAGGACGGGCTTCGTCGACGGCCTCGTCGAGGCGTTCGGCACGACCGGGCGGCTGTACCTGGCCATCGCGCCGGAAGGCACGCGCGGCAAGATCGACCACTGGAAATCCGGCTTCTACCGCGTCGCGCTTGCCGCCGGCGTGCCGCTGGGCCTGGCCTTCATCGACTATTCGCGCCGGGAGATCGGCATCGAGCACTGGCTGACGCTGTCGGGCGACGAGGCGGCCGACCTGGCGCGGATCCGCGCCTGCTACGCCGACAAGCGCGGCAAGAGGCCCGGCCAGGAAGGCGAGATCCGCTTCCGCTAGCGCTTACTTGTCTGGTTCCTGTTGCTGCCGGGCGGCATGCTCCAACTGCCTGGCGCGCTCTTCCTCGCGCTTCTTGTATTTTTTTTCCCGTTCCAGGGCCTTTTCCTCGGCCTTTTCTTCCTTGCGCCGGCGCGCCTCGATCTTGTCCTGGCGCTCGCGCTCGCTCATCCGGGCGCGCGCGCTGCCTTCCTCCGCCCTGGCTTCCCGGGCGACGGCCTTGTCCTCGCGCTTCTGTTCCGCATCGGCCGCCTTCTGCTGCGCCTTGCCGATGTTCCTTTCCCGCTCGGCTTCCTTTTTCGGCGCCTGTTCGGCCTTCTTCGCCAGCGCGGTGGCCCGATCCCGCTCGCGCACCTCGCGCTCGATCTTCTTCGCATCGACATCGAGCTTGCGGGCGGCCGCCACGCTCTCGGTACGCGCGTGCCGGGCGTCCGCCAGGCAGGCCGAGACCAGCGTTCGCTGCCAGCAGGTGGTATTCGCCTCGGCGAGCTTCTTCTCGGCTTCCTGCCTGATGCGCGAGGCTTCTTCCTTGAGAGATTTCGCCCGGTCGAGCAGCGCCTTGCGCTCCTCGGGCGTGATGTTCGCAGCGGTTTGGGCTTCCTCTGCCCAGGCGGGGTGAAGCAGCAGCAGGGACAATGCAAACAGCAGTCGTTTCATGGTGCGTACAATAGCGCCTTTTTCCCTCGCCGGTCACGCCGACGGTGTAACAAATTGTGATCCTGCTGAGAAACCTCACCCTCGCCCGCGCCGGGCGGCCGCTGATCGAAGACGTCAGCCTCGGCCTGCATGCCGGCTGGAAGGTCGGCGTCACCGGCGCCAACGGCTGCGGCAAGTCGAGCCTGTTCGCGCTGTTCTCGGGCGACCTGCACCAGGAGGCGGGCGATCTCGAGCTGCCGCCGCAGTGGGTGATCGCCCACGTCGGCCAGGAGACGCCGGCGCTCGCCACCGGCGCGCTCGACTTCACGCTCGACGGCGACGCCGAGCTGCGCAGGATCGAGGCCGACCTGCGCGCGGCCGAGGAAGCCCACGACGGCGAGGCCATCGCCCACCTGCACATGGACTATGGCCATATCGACGGCTACAGCGCCCGCGCCCGCGCCGCCGCGCTGCTGCACGGGCTCGGCTTCGCCGACGCCGACTTCGAGCGGCCGGTGGCGGAATTCTCCGGGGGCTGGCGCGTGCGCCTGAACCTCGCCCAGGCGCTGATGTGCCGCTCCGACCTGCTGCTGCTGGATGAACCGACCAACCACCTCGACCTCGACGCGGTGATCTGGCTGGAGGGCTGGCTGCGCGCCTACCGCGGCACGCTGCTGATGATTTCGCACGACCGCGACTTCCTCGACGCCGTGGTCGGCCACGTCATCCACATCGAGGGCCGGCGCGCGAAGCTGTACACCGGCAACTACAGCGCCTTCGAGCGCGCCCGCGCCGAGCAGCTGGCGCTGCAGCAGGCGATGTACGTCAAGCAGCAGCGCGAGATCGCGCACCTGAAGAGCTACATCGACCGCTTCCGCGCCAAGGCCACCAAGGCGCGCCAGGCGCAGAGCCGCATCAAGGCGCTGGCGCGCATGGAGGAGGTCACCGCCGCCCACGTCGACACGCCCTTCGAATTCCGCTTCTTCGAGCCGGTCGGCAGCCCCGATCCGCTGCTCATGCTGGAGGACGCCGCGGCCGGCTACGGCGACATCGCCGTGCTGCAGGGACTGACTTTGACCCTGCGCCCGGGCGAGCGCCTGGGACTGCTCGGCCGCAACGGCGCCGGCAAGTCCACCCTGATCCGCCTGCTGGCGGGAGAAGCGCCGCCGCTGGCGGGCGTCCGCCGCGAGGGCAAGGGCCTGAAGATCGGCTATTTCGCCCAGCACCAGATCGAGCAGCTGCGGCCGGACGAGAGCCCGCTCTGGCACATGAACCACCTCGATCCGCGCACGCGCGACCAGGACTTCCGCAACTACCTCGGCGGCTTCAATTTCCACGGCGAGATGGCGACCCGCCCGGTCGGCCCCTTCTCCGGCGGCGAAAAGTCGCGCCTGGCGCTGGCGCTGCTGATCTGGCAGAAGCCGAACCTGCTGCTGCTCGACGAGCCGACCAACCACCTCGACCTCGAGATGCGTCACGCGCTCACCCTGGCGCTGTCGGAATACGAGGGCGCGGTGGTGCTGGTCTCGCACGACCGGCACCTGCTGCGCACGGTCTGCGACAATTTTTGTCTCGTCGCCGACGGCGGCCTGAAACCCTTCGATGGCGACCTCGACGACTACCGCAAGTGGCTCGACCAGCCGCATGAGGAAAAGGGCCGGGAAAAAGTCAGTCCGCCGGACACGGCGAAGGCGGCCCCGCCGCCGGCGCCCGAGCGCAAGCCCTCCGGCAAGGCGCGCGCCCTGGAGAAGGAAATCGGGCAGCTGGAAAAACGCATGGCACAATTGGCGGCCGAGAAGCAGAAGCTCGATGCCCGCCTCGCCGACCCGGCGTTCTACCAGCCCGCGGCGAAGGCCGACCTGCAGGCCTGCCAGCAGCGGCAGATCGAGGTGGCGGGCGAACTAGCCGAGACCGAAGCCGCCTGGCTCGCCGCACAGGAAAAACTGGAAAAATCGGAGTGACCGTGCACGCACAACGCCGCTACACCCTGACCGCCTCCTGCCCCGATCGCGTCGGCATCGTCGCCCGCGTCGCCGGCTTCATCGCCGAGAACCGCGGCTGGATCCTGGAAACCAGCCACCACGCCGACGACGACGCGCAGCGCTACTTCATGCGCATCGAGATCAAGGCCGATTCGCTGCCCTTCGACCTCGCCGAATTCCGCCGCCGCTTCGAGCCGATCGCCGCCGAGTTCGCCATGGACTGGCGCATCGCGGATTCGGCGGAGAAGAAGCGCCTGGTGGTCCTCGTCTCGCAGCAGGAGCACTGCCTCTACGACCTGCTGGCGCGCTGGCAGTCGAAGGAGCTCGACGTCGAGATCCCCTGCGTCATCTCCAACCACGAGACCTTCCGCGGCTTCGTCGAATGGCACGGCATCCCCTTCCACCACGTGCCGGTGACGACCGACAACCGGCACGAGGCCAACGCCGAGATGACGCGCCTGTTCGAAGCGGCGCGCGGCGATGTCATGGTGCTGGCGCGCTACATGCAGATCCTGCCGCCCGAGCTGTGCGAGCAGTACCCGGGGCGGATCATCAATATCCACCATTCCTTCCTGCCGTCCTTCGTCGGCGCCAAGCCCTACCACCAGGCCTACCGCCGCGGCGTCAAGCTGATCGGCGCCACCTGCCATTTCGTCACGGCGGAACTCGACGCCGGCCCGATCATCGAGCAGGACACCGTTCGCATCGACCACGGCGACACTGTCGAGGACCTGGTGCGCTACGGCAAGGACATCGAGAAGGCGGTGCTGGCGCGCGGTCTGAGATACCACGTCGAGGACCGCGTGCTGCTCAACGGCAACCGCACGGTGGTGTTTCGCTGATAAAGCCGGCGGGGCTGATGCCCGCCGGCATGCCCGCCTTACCAGCCCGGCGGGATCTTCCCGTTGCACTCCTGGCCGCTGCCCCGGCAAATCTCGACGCACTGCCCGTGCGGACACGAGGTCGAGCAGCGCCACCTGCACTGCTTTCTCAGTTCCTGGCTTACCTGCCGCTTGCAGACGGTCGCCTTCGCCTTGTCGGTCTTGCAATCGTAGGCGGCCTCGGGCGCCTTGGCCGGCGCACCCTGTTCCGCCGCGGCGGCAGGGGACAACAAGGCGGTGTGCAACAGCAGAAAGGTGCTTGCGGCGAGAAGAACGGATGCGAGTTTCATGGCTACCTCCTCCATATCAGGGTTGCCTGGAAGGGAAGCGGTCGCCGGACAACCCTGCACGACAAGCCGCCTGTGCTTCAAGCAAGAGGAGGGCTGGTGAGCCATGCGCAGCCCGAATTGCGATATCACAATAGCATGGGAACTGCCGCGCGGCCAGCCGAAAAAAAACGGGCGCCCTGGGGCGCCCGTTTCGGCTTCGCGTGTTTGCGCAATCAGTAGTGGTAAGCGCTCTCGCCGTGCGAGGTGATGTCGAGGCCCTCGCGCTCTTCCTCTTCCGGCACGCGCAGGCCGATCACGATATCGACGAGCTTGAACGCGACGAAGGCGACCACCGCAGACCAGATGATCGTGGTGCCCACAGCCGTCAGCTGGACGATGACCTGATCGGCGATCGAGTATTCCGCCGCCGCCTTGTTCGCGACGTAGTCGAAGATGCCCGTGCCGCCCAGGCTCGGCGCGGCGAACACGCCGGTGAGCGTGGCGCCGAGGATGCCGCCGATGCCATGCACGCCAAAGACGTCGAGCGAATCGTCGGCGCCGAGCAGGCGCTTCAGGCCATTCACGCCCCACAGGCAGATCACGCCGGCGGCGAGGCCGATGGCGATGGCGCCCATCACGCCGACGAAGCCGCAGGCCGGGGTGATCGCCACGAGTCCGGCCACCGCGCCCGAGGCGGCGCCGAGCATGGAGGGCTTGCCCTTCAGCATCCACTCCGCCAGCATCCAGGACAGCGTCGCGCAGGCCGTCGCCACCCAGGTATTCACGAAGGCCAGTGCCGCCGCGCCGTTGGCTTCCAGCGCCGAGCCGGCGTTGAAGCCGAACCAGCCGAACCACAGGAGCGATGCGCCGATCATGGTCGTGGTGAGCGAGTGCGGCGCCATCGACTCCTTGCCGTAGCCGACGCGCTTGCCGACCAGATAGGCGCCGACCAGGCCCGCCACCGCGGCGTTGATATGCACCACCGTGCCGCCGGCGAAGTCGAGCGCACCCTTCTGGAACAGCCAGCCGCCCTTCGCCGTCTCGGTGGCGAGCGTCGCCGCGTCGGTGATGGCGTCGGGGCCGGTCCAGAACCACACCATGTGGGCGATCGGCACGTAGCTGAAGGTGAACCACAGCGCCATGAACACCAGCACGGCCGAGAACTTGATGCGCTCGGCGAAGGCGCCGACGATCAGGCCGCAGGTGATCGCCGCGAAGGCGCCCTGGAAGGCGACGTAGATCAGCTCCGGCACCACGACGCCCTTGCTGAAGGTGGCCGCCGCCGAATCCGGCGTGATGCCCTTGAGGAACAGCTTGTCGAGGTTGCCGAAGAAGGCGCCGCCCTCGTTGAAGGCCAAGCTGTAGCCGTAGACCACCCACAGGATGCTGATCAGCGAGAAGACGATGAACACCTGCATCAGCACCGAGAGCATGTTCTTGGCGCGCACCAGGCCACCGTAGAACATCGCCAGGCCGGGGATCGACATCAGGATCACCATGGCGGTGGCGACGATGAGCCAGGCGGTGTCGCCCTTGTTCGGCTGCGGGGCGGGCGCGGCGGCAGGAGCCGCTTCGGCCGGTGCCGCCGCCGCGGCGGCGGCTGCCGGAGCGCTCGCCGCCGGCGTGGCCGCCGGCGCCGCCTTCTCCTCGGCCATCGCCGGGGCGCCGGCCGCGAATCCGGCGGCCAGCAAGAGGATTGCGATCAGTTTCTTCATGGCTCTCTCCTAGAGCGCGTCCGCGCCGGTCTCGCCGGTGCGGATGCGGATGGCTTGTTCGAGGTCGAAGACGAAGATCTTGCCGTCGCCGATCTTGCCGGTGCTGGCGGACTTCTCGATGGCCTCGATCACCTGCTCGAGCAGGTCGTCCTTGACGGCGGCCTCGACCTTCACCTTGGGCAGGAAGTCGACGACGTACTCGGCGCCGCGGTAGAGCTCGGTGTGGCCCTTCTGGCGGCCGAAGCCCTTCACCTCGGTGACGGTGATGCCGGCCACGCCGACGGCGGAGAGCGCCTCGCGCACCTCGTCGAGCTTGAACGGCTTGATGATGGCGGTGAGCAGTTTCATGATGGCTCCTTTCAGAAGGTACGGGAAACGGAAATCACCAGCGTGTCGCGGCCGGCGTTCCTGGTGCGGGTCGCGCCCGGCGCATCGTTGCCGAAGCAGTAGGGCTGGACCAGGCCGGCGGCGTTCGGCGAGCAGCCGCCCTTGGCGTTGGTGCCGACGTAGGCGGCGCCGATCACCCAGCCGGAAATGTCCTTGGTGACGCCGAGCTTCCAGTCGCTGTAGTCGCCGTTGGAGCGGCCGTTGTGGAAGTTCCTGAAGTTCAAGTGGCCGAGGTGGCCGTTCACGCCCCAGCCGCCGCCCAGGTCGTAGCTCGCCGACAGGTCGAGGTAGCCCGAGCCGCTGGTGTGCGGTACCGAGAAATAGTCGTTGACCGAGTGGAAGTACTTCAGCGAAAGAAACTTCCAGCTGCCGCCGATGTAGACCTCGGTGTTGTCCACGCGCCCGGTGTGCGCGCTGGTCGTCCTGGCATTGGTCAGCGCCGTGCCGTTCGCCAGGCTGGCATCGCTGCCAGGGTAGGTGTAGTAGATGGCGCCGACGTCGAGGCCCCAGTCGCCCCAGGCCTTCTTCCAGCCGCCGTAGAAATCCATCTCCAGGTTGCCGGAGGGAAAACCGGCGCCGGAGTTCACATTGGAGTTCCAGTTGCCGGCATAGAAGCCGCTGGCGTGCGCGTAGTCGAAGCCGCCCTGCAGGGCCGGCTTGCCGAAGGTCTGGTCGATGCCGCGGAAGCGGTAGCTGCTGGCGAGGCCGATGTTGGCGGTCAGCGTGTGCGGGCTGTCCTCGGCCGCCGGCGCGGTCTGGGCATGGCCGATCGGCGGAAAAGTCAGTGCGGCGGATACAGCGCCGGCAAGCAGGGTCGGGGTCTTGCGCATGATGGGCTCCTCGGATCGATGTGGCAAAAACACCCTCGGCTCCGCATCAAGCATGCCAGCCTCGAAACTCATTGCATTTCAAAAGGATGGGGCATCGAACGAAATCCGGGAAGTGCGCCGCGCACCAAGACCTCGCGTGAATTTTTCGTCGCCGCACAAAGCTGGTGCGGCCTGCCCGGGCGTTTTTCGGCATACTTGCAGCGAACGCCCATCGACTTCCTTCACGCCATGCTCGACCCCAAGCTCCTCGACGAACTTTCCGTCCGCCTCGCCGACATCGCCGCCGGCGGCCCGGCGCGCGACCTGGAGAAGAACGCCCGCGCGCTCCTCAACGGCTTCTTCGCCCGCCTCGATTTCGTCACGCGCGAGGAGTTCGAGGTGCAGCGCGAGGTGCTCGCCCGCACGCGCGCCAAGCTGGAAGCCCTCGAAACCCGCCTCGCCGAGCTCGAAGCCCGCCGCTGACCCCCGCCGCCGCACCGCCGCAGCCCCGGCTTGACATTTAGTTCTAATGCGTACTAGTATAGTCCGAGTTAGAACTAATTTGGCCCCGCCGCCTTGCCGCGCGAACCCTTCCTGCCGATGCTGAGAGAACTGGCCCGCTGCTACCAGGCCTTCGAGGCCTACTCCGGGGCGCACATACGCGGCCTCGGCCTGACGCCGGCCCAGTTCGACATCGTCGCCACGCTCGGCAACATGCCGGGCATGAGCTTCAAGGAACTGGGCGAGAGGACGCTGATCACCAAGGGCACGCTGACCGGCGTGGTCGACCGCCTGGAAGCGCAGCGCCTGGTGCGGCGCAGCGCCTCGGCCGAAGACGGCCGCAGCATGATCGTCAGCCTGACGCCGGCCGGCGCGCGCCTATTCGACAAGGCCTTCGCCGCCCATCTCGACCACCTGCGCCGGGCGCTCGGCAACCTCGCGCCGACGCAGCTGCAGCGCATCGAATCCGCCCTGCGCGGCCTGCGCGAGGCCTTCGAGGCCGCGCCCGGCGCGGAACCTTCGAGCATCCGCGACGGTCGCAGGAAAGCCCGGCGCACAGGAGAACATGAATGACCCTGCCGACCATCGGCTACGGCCGTACCGCAATCGGCCTGCACTGGCTGATCGCCCTGCTGATCTTCTGCGCCTTCCCGCTCGGCGTATATATGCACGAGCTGCCCTTCTCGCCGGGGCGCCTGAAGCTCTATTCGTACCACAAGTGGATCGGCGTCACGGTGTTCCTGCTGGCGATCGCCCGCGTCGCCTGGCGCATCGGCCACCCCGCGCCGCCGCCGCCAGCCGGCATGCCGGCCTGGCAGCGCATCGCCTCGGTGGCCACCCACCACCTGCTCTACGTGCTGATCCTCGCCGTGCCCGTCTCCGGCTGGCTGATGAGCTCGGCCAAGGGAATCCAGACGGTGTACCTGGGAATGATTCCCCTGCCCGACCTGCTGACCAAGGACAAGGAACTCGGCGACATGCTGACGACGGTGCACCAGATCCTCAATTTCACCTTGGCGGCGCTGGTGATCACCCATGTCGCGGCGGCGCTCAAGCACTACGTCGTCGACCGCGACGAGGTGCTCGGCCGCATGATCCCCCTCCTCGACAGAAAGAAATGACATGAAGAAAACCGCAACTGCCCTGGCGCTCGGCGCCCTGTTCCTCGCCCCGGCCCTGGCCCAGCTCGACGCCGCCAAGAGCAGCGTCGTCGCCGTCTCGAAGCAGATGGGCGTGCCGGTGGACGGCAAGTTCAAGCGCTTCACGGCGCAGGTCAGCTTCGACCCGGCCAGGCCGGCGGAAGGGAAAGCCAGTGTCGAGATCGACATCGCCAGCTTCGACCTCGGCGCCGAGGACTTCAACCGCGAGACGGTCAAGCCGGAATGGTTCAACGCGGCGAAGTTCCCCAAGGCGACCTTCGTCACCAGCGCCATCAAGCCGGCCGGCGCCGGCAAATTCGAGGCTGCCGGCAAGCTCACCATCAAGGGCATCACGCGCGACGTCGTCGCCCCGGTGAGCTTCAAGGTCGAGGCCGGCCAGCAGGTCTTCGAAGGCGTGCTGCCGATCAAGCGCCTGCAATTCAACATCGGCGAAGGCGAATGGAAGGACACCTCCACCGTCGCCGACGACGTGCAGATCAAGTTCCGCATCGTCACCGCGAAGAAATAACCCAGCCAACCCACAAGGAGATGACCCGCATGAAACTGAAAGCCCTCGCCGCCGTCCTGTCGGCACTGACTTTTGCCCCGGCCTTCGCCCAGACCTACAACGTCGAGCCGAACCACACCTACCCGAGCTTCGAAGCCGGCCACATGGGCATCTCGGTCTGGCGCGGCAAGTTCACCAAGACCTCGGGCAGCGTCACGCTCGACCGCGCGGCGAAGACCGGCACGGTCGACATCGCCGTCGACCCGGCTTCCATCGACTTCGGCCACGCCAAGATGGAAGAGCACGCCCGCGGCAAGGACTTCTTCAACACCGAGGCCTTCCCGAAGATCACCTACAAGGGCAAAATCAGCAAGTGGAACGGCGACGCCCCGGCCGCCGTCGAGGGCGAGATGACGCTCCTCGGCGTCACCAAGCCGCTCAACCTCACCATCAATTCCTTCAAGTGCATCCCGCACCCGATGCTCAAGCGCGAAGTCTGCGGCGCCGACGCCTCGGGCAGCTTCAAGCGCTCCGACTTCGGCATGAAATACGGCCTGCCGCTGCACGGCGACGACATGAAGGTCGCCATCCAGATCGAGGCCATCAAGGCCGACTGAGCTTACTCACTCCAAAACAAAGGGGCGCCGCGGCGCCCCTTTGTTCATGGCTCACCGATTGAGCCGGTTGTCATTTACACTTGCCGGCATCATGTCGCTCGCCGTCCTGAAGAGCCGCGCCCTCGCCGGCATGGATGCGCCGGAAGTCACCGTCGAGGTGCACCTCGGCCGCGGCCTGCCCTCCTTCGCCATCGTCGGCCTGGCCGACACCGAGGTGAAGGAGGCGCGCGAGCGGGTGCGCGCGGCGATCCAGAACGCACGCTTCGAGTTCCCCGCCAGCCGCATCACCGTGAACCTCGCGCCGGCCGACCTGCCGAAGGAATCGGGCCGCTTCGACCTGCCCATCGCGCTGGGCATCCTCGCCGCCTCGGGCCAGATCGACGGCAAGCACCTCGCCGAGCACGAGTTCGCCGGGGAGCTCTCGCTGACCGGCGAGCTGCGGCCGATCCGCGGCGCGCTGGCGATGTGCCTGGCCGCGCGCGGCGAAGCGCGCAGCTTCGTGCTGCCCGCCGAGAGCGCCGCCGAGGCGGCGCTGGCCGGCGGCGCGGCCATCCTGCCGGCGCAATCGCTGCTGGAGGTGTGCGCCCACCTCAACGGGCAGCAGACACTCGCGCCCTATGCCGGCGCACCGGCGATCAGTGCGCCCGACTATCCCGACCTGTCGGACGTGAAGGGCCAGGCGCAGGCCAGGCGCGCGCTGGAAGTCGCCGCGGCCGGCGGCCACAGCCTGCTCATGATCGGGCCGCCCGGCACCGGCAAGTCGATGCTGGCGGCGCGCTTTCCCGGCCTGCTGCCGCCGATGGGCGACGATGAGGCCCTCGAAGCGGCGGCCATCCATTCGCTCAACGGCGGCTTCCGCATCGAGCAGTGGAAGCGCCGGCCCTATCAGGCCCCGCACCATTCCGCTTCCGCCGCGGCGCTGGTCGGCGGCGGCTCGAACCCGCGTCCGGGCGAGATCTCGCTCGCCCACCACGGCGTGCTGTTCCTCGACGAACTGCCGGAGTTCGAGCGGCGCGTACTGGAGGCGCTGCGCGAGCCGCTCGAATCCGGCCACATCCGCGTCGCCCGCGCCGCGCACCGCGTCGATTACCCGGCGCAGTTCCAGCTGGTGGCGGCGATGAACCCCTGCCCCTGCGGGCACCTGGGAGAAGCGCGCTGCCGCTGCACGCCGGACCAGGTGGCGCGCTACCGCAGAAAATTGTCCGGCCCGCTGCTCGACCGCATCGACCTGCACATCGAAGTGCCGGCGCTGGCCGAGGGCGAACTGCAGGGGCAGGCAGAAGGTGAAAGTTCGGCGGCGATGCGGGCGCGGGTGTCGGCGGCGAGGGCAGCGCAGGTCGCGCGCCAGGGCAAGCCGAACAGCCGTCTCGCCACGAAGGAGATCGACAAGTGGTGCGCGCCGGACGCGGCCGGCGCGCAGCTGCTGAAGCAGGCCATCGCGCGCCTCGGCCTCTCGGCGCGCGCCTACCACCGCGTGCTGAAGGTGGCACGCTCGATCGCCGACCTGGCCGGCACCGAGCGCGTGTCGAGCGCGCACGTCGCCGAGGCGATCCACTATCGCCGTAGTGCAGGGACTGACTTTTGACGCAGACCAGGGCACTGCAGTCCACCATGTCGACGACCATGGTCCGTGTGCCCGAAGACCCGACAGGCTGTTGAAATTCGCCCGACGGCCCTTCGATGCGCGCTTCGCGCTGTTCAGGGCGAACGGTAACTTGCCGATTCCGTTCGTGCCGATCAGGCGGTTTTCAACAGCCTGCTAAGGCTCCCTGCCCGACGATCCGGACTCGGCCAGGACCAATTCTTGCAGCACCCCGGCCCACGCCGCGGCAACGTTTTCCGCCCGATACCCGCCGCCTCCCATCGCCATCAGTCGGCCCCGCGCATGGCGCTCGGCCTGCGCCACCAGGCGCCGGGCGGCATATGCATGCGCGGCCGGGGTCAGGCGCAGGTCGGCCAGCGGATCGCCGGCGAGGCTGTCGGCGCCGCACTGCAATATGAAAAATTCCGGTTGCAGCCGTTCAAGGTGCGCTTCGGCCTGCTCCCAGGCAGCGAAGAACTCGGGGTCGCCGGAGCCGGGCGGCAACGTCAGATTCAGCTTGGTGCCTGCCGCCCCATCCTTGCCGGTCTCCTCGGCATGGCCGCTGCCGGGAAACAGCGTGCGGCCGTCCTGGTGGATATCGACCACGACGAGATCGGGATCCCGTTCGTAAGAGTAGAACACGCCGTCGCCGTGGTGCGCGTCGATGTCCACGTAGGCGATGCGGCGGATGCCGTGCTGCGCCCGCAGGGATTCGATGACGACGCCGATGTCGCTGAGGGGGCAAAAGCCCGCACCGCGCTCGCGCCGGGCATGGTGCATGCCCCCGACCGGCTGAAAGCTGCGCCGCACCGTGCCGGCCATGAGCAGCGACAGGGCTTCCAGCGCGGTGCCGACCCGGTTCGCGGCATCCTCGTACACGCCCGGATAGGCCGGCGTGTCCGCATCGTCGATGAAGCCGCTGCCCTGTTGCGAGCACAGCCGTACCCAGTTCACGTGCGACGCGCTGTGAAAGCGCAGCAGTTCTTCGGGCGTGGCCAGGCGCGGCGCGCCGAGCCGGACCCGCTCATGCAGGCCCAGGCGTTGCGCTTCCGCCCAGAACGCCGCCTGACGGTTGATCGCGTTGGGATGCTGCGCGGGGAAATGCCGCTTCTCCAGCGCTTCCCCCATCCAAACCACGGTGTCGAATTCGCGGGGCGCCGGCATGCGCGTTCAGGCGCCTTGTTTGCAGCCCGTCTCGCGCGCGAAGAGAATCAGCACGAGCGAGAGGATCACGCAGGCATACATCATCGTGAAGCCGGCCTGCCAGGCGGCGGCATCGTAGACGCGCACGCCGTTGGCGCTGGCGCCGCCCCAGCGGCGGTCGAGCATCCAGCCCACCGCCGGCTGCAGGAACATGCCGCCCATCAGCGGGCCCATGTTGCACACGCCCGACGCCGTGCCCATCAGGCGCGCCGGCACCGACTCCTTGGCGAAGGCGAAGCCGATGATGAGGTTGCCCGAGAGGAAGCCCGTCACCACCAGCAGCGCCGCCAGCGGCCACACCGGCAGCGGCAGGAAAATAATCATTGTCCAGCAGGCCAGCACCAGCGCGGTGGTGACGACGTAGAGCGGCTTCCTCCGGCCCATGCGTTCCGACCAGGTGCCGAGGATGGGCCCGCCGAGCGCCCAGGCGACGAGGAAGCTGGAGGTGATCGCCGCCGCCGTCTTCGTCTCCAGGCCGTGCACCTGGCGCAGGTAGGGCACGCCCCAGAGGCCGGCGAAGGTCAGCACGGAACCTGCGACGCCGATCGGCACGATCACCAGGATCCAGGTGTTGCGGTAGGAAAGCACCTCCATCAGGCCGCGCCACATCGAGCCGTGCTGCCCGCTGCCGTGGCCGGCGCCGTGGAAGTGGCTGGCATAGCCGGCTTCGGCCGGATCGTCGCGCACGCGCAGCCAGATGGCGGCGCACAGCGCCGCCGTCACCAGGGCGGAGACGCCCATCACGGCGCGCCAGCCGAAGGCGTCGACCAGCATGCGCAGCGGCACGCCGGCGAAGACGCCGCCGACCACGCCCATGAACAGCGCCATGCCGGAGGCGAGGGCGAACTGGCGCGGCGCGAACCAGTGCGTGGCGAGCTTCAGCATGGAGACGAAGGCCACCGCCACCGAGGCGCCGATCAGCAGCCGCCCGGCGTTGGCCCACCACAGGGTCGGCGAGAAGGCGAACAGCGCCGTGCCCAGCGCCGCCACGCCGGCGCCGCTGGCGAGCAGCTTTCGCGGGCCCCAGCGGTCGGCGATGATGCCCGTCGGGATCTGCATCGCCACGTAGGAATAGAAATAGAAGGCGGAGAGGTTGCCCAGCGCCGCCGCGCCGATGGCGAAGTCGTTCATCAGCTGGTCGGTGATGACGGCGGGCGCGACGCGCTGGTAGAAGGCGATGAGGTAGAGCAGGGCGCCGAGGCCCCAGACGAACCAGGAGAGCCGGGCAGGCGGGTGCTGGCGCTCCATCATGCGAAGGCCTGCGCCCACCACAGCCGCGCGCGCAGGCCCCAGCCGGTGGTGTAGCCCATGCCGGAGAAGCGGATGGCGCGACGGCGATCGACGACGAACCAGGCCGGGGTGGCGCGCACGCCCAGCGACCAGGCGATCTCGCCGCGCGCGTCGACCAGCGCCGGATAGGCAAGCTTGCGCTCCTGCATGAACTTCGCCACGGCCTCGGCGTTGCCGGACTGCATGGCCAGCGTCAGCACCGGCCAGTCCTCGGCGAGTGCGGAAATCGTTCCCTCCTCGGCGCGGCAGATCGGGCAGGAGCTGGACCAGACATACAGCAGCAGCGGCTTGTCGCCGGCCTCGCGCAATAGCGCATCGAGGCCGGTCTGGCGACCGTCGGCGAGCTGGCCGGCAATCGGCGGCAGGGTGCCGGCCTGCATCTCACGCCCCTGCCAATACTGCAGGGCGACGAAGGCGATCAGAAATATCCAGATTTCAACGGGCAGACCGAAGCGCCGCCGCGTGGGCGGCAGCGATTCCATTGCGCTCAACACTGTTCCCAGGGCAACCCTTCGAAGCGCCAGCCTGCCTTGGTGCCGCGCCGGTGGTTGTCGTCCAGTTCGCCCTCGAAGCCGTGCAGGACGTTGTACACCTGCGTGAAGCCGGCCTCCTCCAGCGCGTGGCCGGCGGACACCGAACGGTTGCCGCTGCGGCAGATCAGCACGATGGGCCGGTCGACACTGGCCGCCTTCTTCACGTGGGCGACGAAATGCGGGTTGATCTCCCAGTCCGGGCCGTCGTTCCAGGGAATCATCATGGCGCCGACCGGATGGCCGACGAAGAGGAACTCCATCTCGCTGCGGCAGTCGATGAAAAGCGCGGACGGGTTGTCGTGCAGGAACTGGCAGGCTTCCTTGGGTTCGAGGTGCTTCATGGCGCATTCTCCTGTGGAGACGCGCGAGTATAGCAGAGGCTTTTCCATCTCCTTTCGCAGGCATACACTTACGAATCATGCGCAAAACCCTTTGCACCCTCGCGGTCTTTCTCCTGCTCACCGTCGCCGGCTGCGGCACGCTCGGCGTGGGCAGCTTCGCCCCCGGCCTCACCACCGAAGCCGAGGTGCGGGCCAAGCTCGGCGCACCCGGCATGAGCTGGACGGAGCCGGACGGCGGCAGGCTGCTCGAATATTCGGGTCAGCCCAGCGGTACTTTCTGCCACATGATCCTCATCGGTCCCGACGGCAAGGTGCGCGAGATCCGCAATGCGTTCACGGACGAAAACTTCAGCCGCGTCGTGCCGGGCCTGACGCAGGACGCGGTGCGCCGCCTGCTCGGCAAGCCGGAGGAGGTCGTGCGCTTCCACCTCAAACCCGACGAAGAAGTATGGAGCTGGCTCACCGAATCGACCGCCGAGAAGGACGTCTTTTTCAATGCTTACTTCAGCCGCGACGGGCGCGTGCTGCGCAGCGAGCGCCTGGTAGTTTGGAAAGCCAGCGGTCCCAGCTTCAATTGACAGTCCGCATCGATCGGCGTAAGTTTCGTCCTGCGCCGATTTGATCGTCAGCTTGCGGGGCGCCCAAGAAATTCCGCTAAAGCGAGCGCAGACCCGTTCGCCACACCGACGAACGGGTTTTGTCTTTTGAAGATACGGTAATTCCATGCAACCCGACCGCAGCGAACTGCTCCGCACCCTCCTCGCCCGGCGCATCCTCATCCTCGACGGCGCCATGGGCACCATGATTCAGCGCCACGGACTGCAGGATGCCGACTATCGCGGCACCCGCTTCAAGGATCACCCGAAGGAGCTGAAGGGCAACAACGATCTGCTGCTCTTGACGAAGCCGGAGGCGATCCGCGCCATCCACGCCGACTACCTCGCCGCCGGCGCCGACATCGTCGAGACCAACACTTTCAACGCCACCTCGATCTCGCAGGCCGACTACGGGCTGGAGGCGCTCGCCTATGAGCTGAACGTCGCCGGCGCGAAGGTGGCGCGCGAGGCCGCCGACGAATATTCCACCGCGGACAAGCCGCGCTTCGTCGCCGGCGTGCTCGGGCCCACCTCGCGCACCGCCTCGATCTCGCCCGACGTGAACGACCCCGGTTTCCGCAACGTCAGCTTCGACGAGCTGGTGGCGGCGTACACCGAAGCGGTGCGCGGCCTGTGCGACGGCGGCGCCGACCTGATCCTGGTCGAGACCATCTTCGACACGCTGAACGCCAAGGCGGCGCTCTACGCCGTCGAGCGGCATTTCGACGCGATCGGCCGCCGCCTGCCGATCATGATCTCCGGCACCATCACCGACGCCTCCGGCCGCACGCTGTCCGGCCAGACGACGGAGGCCTTCTGGAATTCGCTCAGCCATGCGCGGCCCTTGAGCTTCGGCCTCAACTGCGCGCTCGGCGCGAAGGAGCTGCGCCAGTACGTCGAAGAACTTTCCCGCCTGTGCGACTGCTTCGTCTCGGCGCACCCCAACGCCGGCCTGCCCAACCCGCTGGCGCCGACCGGCTACGACGAGACGCCGGAGATGCTGGCGGCGGAGATCGTCGACTGGGCGCGCGCCGGCCTCATCAACATCGCCGGCGGCTGCTGCGGCACGACGCCGGCGCATATCGCCGCCATCGCGCAGGCGCTGAACGGCATCGCCCCGCGCCGTCGCGCGGGGACTGACTTTTCCCTGCGCCTGTCCGGGCTGGAGCCGTTCAACGTCAATGAACAGTCGCTGTTCGTGAACGTCGGCGAGCGCACCAACGTCACCGGCTCGAAGGCCTTCGCCCGCCTCATCCTCAACGGCCAGTTCGCCGAGGCCGTCGCCGTGGCGCGCGCCCAGGTGGGCGCCGGCGCGCAGGTGATCGACGTCAACATGGACGAGGCCATGCTCGATTCGAAGGCGGCGATGGTGAAGTTCCTCAACCTGATCGCCTCCGAGCCGGACATCGCCCGCGTGCCGGTGATGGTCGACTCCTCGAAGTGGGAGGTGATCGAGGCCGGCCTGCAGTGCCTGCAGGGCAAGGGCATCGTCAATTCCATCTCGCTCAAGGAAGGCGAGACGAAGTTCCTCGAGCAGGCGCGCAAAGTCAGGCGCTACGGCGCGGCGGTGATCGTCATGGCCTTCGACGAGCAGGGCCAGGCCGACACCTATGATCGCAAGATCAATATCTGCAAGCGCAGCTACGACCTGCTGGTGCAGGAAGGCTTCCCGCCCGGCGACATCATCTTCGACCCCAACGTCTTCGCCATCGCCACCGGCATCGCCGAGCACGATAACTACGCCGTCGACTTCATCGAGGCGACGCGCTGGATCCGCAAGAATCTTCCCGGCGCCAAGGTCTCCGGCGGCATCTCGAACGTCAGTTTCAGCTTCCGCGGCAACGACCCGGTGCGCGAGGCGATCCACACCGTCTTCCTCTACCACGCCATCCAGGCTGGGCTGTCGATGGGCATCGTCAATGCCGGCCAGCTCGGCGTGTACGAGGACATCCCGGCCGACCTGCGCGAGCGCGTCGAGGACGTCGTCCTTAATAGACGCAAAAGCGGCCGCCCCGACCCCGCCGAGCGCCTGATTGAAATTGCCGCCAGCGTGAAGGGCGCGGCGAAGGAGTCGACGCAGGACCTCGCCTGGCGCGAAAAGCCGGTGCGCGAGCGCCTCGCCCACGCCATGGTGAAGGGCATCACCGACTTCATCGTCGCGGACACGGAGGAAGCGCGCCTCGCCTCGGCGCGCCCGCTCGACGTCATCGAGGGCCCGCTGATGGACGGCATGAACGTCGTCGGCGATCTCTTCGGCGCCGGCAAGATGTTCCTGCCGCAGGTGGTGAAGTCGGCGCGCGTCATGAAGCAGGCGGTGGCCCACCTGCTGCCCTTCATCGAGGCGGAGAAGGCCGCCGGCGGCGCGTCCGCGAAGGGCAAGGTCGTCATGGCCACCGTCAAGGGCGACGTGCACGACATCGGCAAAAACATCGTCGGCGTGGTGCTCGCCTGCAACAACTACGAGGTGGTCGACCTCGGCGTGATGGTCGCCGCCGACAAGATCCTCGCTGCCGCGCGCGAGCACGACGCCGATGCGATCGGCCTGTCCGGCCTCATCACGCCCTCGCTGGAGGAGATGGCCCACGTCGCCTCCGAGATGCAGCGCCAGGGCTTCACCCAGCCGCTGCTGATCGGCGGCGCCACCACCTCGCGCGCCCACACCGCCATCAAGATCGCGCCGAACTATGCCTGCACCACGGTGTACGTGCCGGACGCCTCGCGCGCCGTCGGCGTCGTCTCGCAGCTGCTCTCGGAGGGACAAAGCGCCGCCTACCGCGCCGAGGTCGCCGCCGATTACGCCAAGGTGCGCGAGCAGCATGCGCAGAAGAAGGGCGTGCAACTGGTGACGCTGGAAGCGGCGCGCGCCAACCGATTCAAGACGGTCGACGCCGCGCCAACGAAGCCGAAGGCCCTCGGCGTGCAGTCGCTGGCGAATTACGACCTCGCGCAGCTGGTGCCCTGCCTGGACTGGGCGCCCTTCTTCCAGACTTGGGACCTCGCCGGTTCCTATCCGGCGATCCTCGACGACCCGAAGGTCGGCGAGACGGCGCGGCAGGTCTTCGCCGACGGCCAGGCCATGCTGAAACGCATCGTCGACGAGAAGTGGCTCAGCGCCAACGGCGTGTTCGGCCTCTTCCCGGCCAACAGCGTCGGCGACGATGTCGAGATCTACACCGACGAATCGCGCCGGACGGTGCGCCTGACTTGGCACAACCTGCGCCAGCAGCAGGTGCGCCCGGAGGGCAAGCCGAATTACTGCCTGTCGGATTTCGTCGCGCCGAAGGACTCCGGCGTCGCGGATTACGTCGGCGCCTTCGCCGTCACCGCCGGCCTCGGCATCGAGAAGAAGCTGGCGGAATTCGCGGCGCAGCACGACGACTACAACAGCATCCTGCTCAAGGCGCTGGCCGACCGCCTGGCCGAGGCCTTCGCCGAACACCTGCACCAGCGCGTGCGCCGCGAGTTCTGGGGCTATGCCACCGACGAGAAGCTGACCAACGAAGAGCTGATCGCCGAGAAGTACCGCGGCATCCGCCCCGCCGCCGGCTACCCGGCCTGCCCCGACCACACCGAAAAGGGCCCGCTGTTCGCCCTGCTCGATGCCACGAAAAACGCCGGCATCCAACTCACCGAATCCTTCGCCATGCATCCGGCCGCCTCGGTCTCCGGCTTCTACCTCGCCCACCCCGACGCACGCTACTTCGCGGTGACGAAAATCGGCCGCGACCAGCTCGAGGATTACGCGAAACGGAAAGGGATGAGTGTGGCGGAAGCCGAGCGCTGGCTGGCGCCGGTGCTGTAGGCGGAAATCAGACGCCCCACACCACCGGCACTGCTTCCTTCAGGGAGTATTCGAGCAGTTCGATCAGCGGCACGGCGCGGCGCGCCAGGCTGACGTACTCGCGCTTGCCGCCCTCGGGGGTCTTCTCGAAGTGGCGCTCGTCATGGTCGACGACCGGTTTCTCGGCCTTGTCCTGCGCCACGGCGGCCTTCAGGCGAGCGATGGCCTCGGGCAGCTGCTCGACGGTGACGATGCCCTTGGGCCCGGGCGCCTTGCCCATGATTTCCATCATGGCATGGGCGACGTCGCCGAACATCATGACGTCGCCGGCGGCTTTGGATTTGAAGACGATCAGCATGGTGCGCCGATTCTAACCCGTATAATCCGGCCCATGAAGACGCTACGCCACCTGTTCGAAAACAACCGCGGCTGGGCCGAGAAAATGATCGCCCAGGAGCCGGGATTCTTCGACAAGCTCTCCCACCTGCAGAATCCCGAGTACCTGTGGATCGGCTGCTCCGACAGCCGCGTGCCGGCCAACCAGATCACCGGGCTGGCGCCCGGCGAGGTGTTCGTGCACCGCAACGTCGCCAACGTGGTGGTGCACACCGACCTCAACTGCCTGTCCGTGATGCAGTTCGCCGTCGACGTCCTGAAGGTGAAGCACATCATCGTCTGCGGCCACTACGGTTGCGGCGGCGTGCGCGCGGCGCTCACCGGCGAGCGCCTCGGCCTCATCGACAACTGGCTGCGCCACATCCAGGATGTGCGCGACAAGCACGCCGCGCTGCTGGCGCCACTCGCCGGCGAAGCGGCGGCCGACCGCCTGTGCGAACTCAACGTCGTCGAGCAGGTCGCCAACGTGGCGCAGACCACCATCGTGCGCGACGCCTGGGAGCGCGACCAGCGGCTCGCCGTGCATGGCTGGATCTACGGCCTCGCCGACGGGCGGCTGCGCGACCTCGGCATGACGGTGGAGCGCCTCGACGCGCTGGCTTCAATCCATCAGGCGGCACTCAAGCATCTGGCATGAACCGGATCGCGGCAGTGTACGTCGGCGGCATTCGCCCGCTGCCGCCGGAGGGGCATCCGAGCGGGATCTTCAAGGCGGCGGTCAGCGGCCCCGTCCTGCTCGGCCCCGAAGGGCTGCGGGGCGACGAGCAGGCGGACCGGCGCGTGCACGGCGGACCGTGGAAGGCGCTGCACCACTACGCCGCGGAGAACTATGCGCGGCTCGCCACGGCCTTTCCGGACAAGTCGGCGCTGTTCGTGCCGGGCAGCTTCGGCGAGAACGTGTCGACCCGCGGCTGGGCCGAGGACACGGTGTGCATCGGCGATGTCTTCCGCATCGGCGCCGCGACGGTGCAGGTCAGCCAGCCGCGCCAGCCCTGCTGGAAACTCAACCATAAATTCGGCGAGGAGGAGTTGATGCGCTTCGTCGCCGAGCATTGCGTCGCCGGCTGGTACTACCGGGTGCTGGAGACCGGAGCGATCGCGGCGGGCGATCGTTTCGAATTGATCGAGCGCCAGGCCGAACCGGTTTCCCTGCGCCGCCTGTGGTTCGCGTTTCGCGCGCACCGGCCCGATCCCGCCGAGCTGGCCCGACTGCGCGAGACGCCGGGGCTGTCGCCGAATTGGGTGCAGAAGATCGACCAGCGTCTCGAATGGCTCGAAAAGAACGGCTGAGATGAGCCTGTGGGTTCGCGTCTTCCTGCCTTTCGCGGCAGGCTACTACCTGTCCTACCTGCTGCGCACGGTCAATGCCGTGATCGCTCCGGAACTCTCGCGCGAGCTGTCGCTGTCGGCCGCCGACCTCGGCCTGCTCACCAGCGCCTACCTGATCGCCTTCGCCGCCTTCCAGATCCCGCTCGGCCTGCTGCTCGACCGCTTCGGCCCGCGCCGGGTGGAGGGCGGCCTGCTGCTGGTCGCCGCCGCCGGCGCTCTGCTCTTCGCCTTCGGCGACTCGACGCTCCAGCTGACCCTGGCACGCGGGCTCATCGGCCTCGGCGTCTCCTCCTGCCTGATGGCCGCCTTCAAGGGCTTTTCGCAAAACTTCCCGGCCGAGCGCCAGGCCTCGCTCACGGGCGCCATCATGGCCTCGGGCGGCCTCGGCGCCGTCACCGCCAGCCTGCCGCTCGAGCTGGCGCTGCCGCTCATCGGCTGGCGCGGCGTATTCCAGGGACTGACTTTGCTACTGGCGGCGGTCGCCGCCTGGATATTTTTCTCGGTGCCGCAGCACGAGGCCAGCGGGGCGCGCGACAGCCTCGCCGCCCAATTGAAGGCAGTCGCCGGCATCCTTGTGCACCGCACCTTCTGGCGCTATGCGCCGCCGGTGGCGCTGATCACCGGAGGCTTCATGGCGGTGCAGGGTCTGTGGGCGGTGCCGTGGCTGATCGAAGTCGATGGCCTGACGCGGCACGGGGCGGCGGAGGTGCTCTTCGCGCTGAACCTCGCCATGCTGCTGTCCCACCTCGGCATTGCCAGCTTCGCCACGCGGCTTTCGCGCGCCGGCATCCGTCCGGCCGCCCTGCTGGTCGGCGGCTACGGCTTGGCGCTGGCCAGCCAGGCGGCGATGGTGGCGGGCCTGCAGCCGGTCGCGCTGCCCTGGTTCCTCTATGGCATCGGCGTCTCCGGCGGTTCACTCTCCTATGCGCTGCTGGCGGCCCACTTCGCGCCAACGCTCTCCGGCCGCGTGACGACGGCGCTCAACCTGCTCGCCTTCGTCGGCGCCTTCGTTCTGCAATGGGGCTTGGGCGTGCTGATCGACGGGCTGATCCTGTCGGGATTCGCGGCGGAGGCGTCCTACCGCATGACGTTCATGATCATGCTGGTCCTGCAGGGTACGGCCTACGCCTGGTTCATTTACGAGGGCAGAAGGCGCTGATCAGAACTCCAGCGGATCGACGTCGATGTGCCAGCGCAGGGCGCGCGGAGCCTTGAGTACGCGCACCGCCGCCAGCCAATTGGAAAGGAAGGCCTGCAGCGCCGGCCGGCTGCGCGACTCGGCCAGCAACTGGGCGCGCTCGAGATGGGCCAGCCGGTGCAGCCGCATCGGCACGGCATCGTAGAGCGCCACTTCTCCTGTCGCCAATCCCGCCCCGATTTCCGCTGCGGTCTGCAGGAAAGCGAGCGCCTGTTTCAGCTCCGGCGCCTCGGCGCGCAGCATGGCCTGGTGGGTGAAGGGCGGGAAGCCGGCGCGTTCGCGCTCGGCGAGTTGTTCCGCGGCAAAGGCGGCGAAGTCGTGGGCCGCCAGCGCGCGATAAAGCGGATGCTCGGGGTACTGCGTCTGTACCAGCACCTGGCCGGGCAAGGCGGCACGGCCGCTGCGGCCGCCGACCTGCATGAGCTGGGCAAACAGCCGCTCCGGCGCGCGGAAGTCGGCGGCGAACAGCGCCGCGTCGGCATTCAGTACGCCGACCAGGGTCAGATTGGGGAAGTCGTGGCCCTTGGCCAGCATCTGCGTGCCGACCAGGATGTCGGCCTCGCCCTTGTGGATGGCCTCGAGCACGGCGTGCCAGCGCGACTGACTTTTAGTGTTATCGCGGTCCACGCGCAGGATGCGCGCCTGCGGGAAGCGCGCGGCCAGCGCTTCCTCCAGTCTTTGCGTGCCGCGGCCGAAGGGGTGGATGTCCTGGTTGCCGCAGGTCGGGCAGGCGACGGGGATGCGCTCCTCTCGGCCGCAGTGGTGGCAGCGCAGCCGCTTGTCGGCGAGATGCACCACCAGGTTCGCGGCGCAGCCCGGGCAGCGGCTGACCCAGCCGCAGGACGGACAGGCCAGCACCGGCGCGTAGCCGCGCCGATTAAGGAAGATGAGGCTCTGCTCGCCACGCCCCAGCCGCAAGGTAATGGCGCGCAGCAAGTGCTCGCTCATGCCGTCCTGCAGCTTCTCGCGCCGGGTGTCGACGCAGCGCACCTCGGGCATGGCTTCCGCCACCGCCCGCGCGGTCAGTTCGAGCAGGGTGTAACGGCCGGACTGCGCCGCGGCCCAGGTTTCCAGCGAGGGCGTGGCCGAGCCGAGCACGACCGGCACGCCGCGCTGCTTCGCCCGCCACACCGCCACGTCGCGCGCCGAGTAGCGCATCCCCTCCTGCTGCTTGAAGGAGGGATCGTGCTCCTCGTCCACCACGATCAGCGCAAGGCGCGGCAGCGGGGTGAACACCGACAGCCGCGTGCCCAGCACGATGTCAGCCTCGCCGCTCAAGGCCTGGAGGAATCCCGCCGCGCGCGCGCCTTCCGCCAGGCTGCTGTGCAGGCTCACCAGCCGCGCACCCGGAAAGCGATTGCTCACCCTCTCTTCGAGCTGCGGCGTCAGGGCGATCTCCGGCACCAAGAGCAAGGCCTGCCCGCCGCGCTCGAGCGCGCCTGCGATGAGGCGCAAATAGACTTCGGTCTTGCCGCTGCCGGTGACGCCATGCAATAGATAAGGCGCGAAGCGGCCGAACCCCTGGGTGACGGAATCCACAGCCCGGCGCTGTTCCTCCAGCAACTCCGGGCCGACAGCCGCCTTGCGGTTGCGGCCCTCCCGTTCGGCCTGCAGCCAGCCTTTTTCAAGCAGATACGGCAGCTGCTTTGCCGCCGCTGCGGATATCGCGCGCAGTTCGTCTCGCGTCATCGCGCCGTTTGATTCCAGCGCAGCCAACAGGCGCGCGGCGATGCTGCGCTGCATCAGGCTCGGCAATGCGCGCCGGCCTTCTTCGGTAATGCGGAAGAGGTTGCGATCCGGCAGGCGCGGCAGCACATTGCGCCGTCGCAACGCGGGCGGCAGGGCGAGGGCCATCACCTCGCCGACCGGATGCTGGTAATAACCGCTGCAGAAATCCGCCAGTGCCAGCCAGTCGGGTGGAAGCGGCGGCATGTCACGCAATATGTCCCGCACCGGCTTGAGCTTTTCCGGCGGCAGCTCGCTTGCCGCCAGCATTTCCAGAATGACGCCGATCTTTTCGCCGCGCCCGAACGGCACGCAGACACGCCTTCCCACGTCGCTTTCTTGCGCGCCCGGCGCAAGGTAATCGAATCCGCGCGGCAAGGGCACGTCAAGCGCAACGCGGAGGACCGGCGATGTCATTTCGAAAAATTTTTGTGCTGCATTTGGATTGGTTTCACATCTTCGCGCCAAGTATCGAAATCACCGCTAAGGTACTGCAATCAAAGCGCAATATTCTTGTCCACAAAATCTGTGGATAACTTTGTGGGCAACCTTTCCGGAATTGTCTTAAATCCGCTCCAGACAAGACTTTTCCTTGCATCGCCTATTAATTAGTCTAAATAAATGTTAATAAAATCAAATAGTTGTAATTATGCCTGAAACCTTGCCGGAAAAACGGTGATTCTTTCCCATGGAGCAAGCTTTTGTGCATAAGTCAAGCCCTCGACCGCTTCTGGAAGGCCTTTTTTCATGCGGTTTCCGGGGCGGTCCCGGCGCCAGGCCGCGCCCAGCCTGGGCTCCGGAAATGGGGGCGCGGAAAGTTAGATCTGGCGCTGCTTGCGGCTGTGCTCGTGCACGGCATTCACCAGCGCCGTGACATGCTCGGGTGGGGTGAATTGTGAGATGCCATGGCCGAGATTGAAGACATGGCCGCTGCCCGGACCGTAGGCATCGAGGATGGCGCGCGCTTCCATGACGATCCTTTCCGGTTGGGCGAACAGGGCCGACGGATCGAGATTGCCCTGCAGGGCCACCTTGTCGCCGACGCGGCGTCGGGCCGCGTCGATGTCTGTGGTCCAGTCCAGGCCGACGGCATCGCAGCCGATCGACGCGATGTCTTCCAGCCACTGGCCACCGCCCTTGGTGAACACGATGCTCGGGATACGCGCGCCGCCGTGCTCGCGCTTGAGCCCGGCGAGGATGCGCTGCATGTAGGCGAGGGAGAATTCCCGGTAGGCGCGATGGCTGAGCGCCCCGCCCCAGGTATCGAAGATCATCACGGCCTGGGCACCGCACTCGATCTGGGCATTGAGGTAAGCGGTCACTGCCTCGGCATTCACGGCCAGCACATGATGCAGCAGGTCGGGACGGTCGTAGAGCATGGACTTGATGACACGGAAATCATCGGATGCGCCGCCCTCGATCATGTAGCAGGCGAGGGTAAACGGGCTGCCGGAGAAGCCGATCAGCGGCACCGAGTTGTCCAGTGCGCGGCGGATTTCCGACACGGCGTCCAGCACATAGCGCAGTTCCGCGCCCGGGTCGGGCGCGGCCAGGTTACGGATCTCCCATTCCTCGCGCAAGGGGCGCTCGAACTTCGGCCCCTCGCCCTCGGCGAAATACAGGCCAAGGCCCATGGCGTCGGGCACGGTGAGGATGTCGGAAAACAGGATTGCCGCGTCGAGGTCGTAGCGGGCCAGGGGCTGCAGCGTCACTTCGCAGGCCAGGCGGGGATTGCGACAGAGATCCATGAAGCTGCCGGCGCGGCGCCGCGTCTCGCAGTACTCGGGCAGGTAGCGCCCGGCCTGGCGCATCAGCCAGATCGGTGTGTGTTCGGTGGGCTGGCGCAGCAGGGCGCGCAGGAAAGTGTCGTTCTTGGGCTTGTTCATCGTGCGAGTTTATCACCCTGCGCAAAGGGCATCGACCGCGAACCGCCCCCGCCCGTGAGCGGGAGGGTCATTACTTGCGCCAGAAAGCCGGGGTGAGCACCACCAGCAAAGTCAGAATCTCCAGCCGTCCCAGCAGCATCGCGAAACTGCAGACCCAGATCTGAAAATCATTGAGGATGCCGTAATTGCTGTCCGGCCCGACCAAGCCGAGACCGGGCCCGGTGTTGTTGAAGCAGGCCACCGCCGCCGAAAAGGCGCTGACGATATCGGCCCCGCTTGCCGCCAGCGCCAGCGTGAAGACGATGGTGCAGAGCATGTAGAGGAAGCCGTAGCCGAGCACCGCCAGGATGATCTTGTTCGGCACGATGGCGCCGCCGAGCTTGACGAAGGTCGTCGCATTCGGGTGAATGGCGTGGGTGATCTCGCGGAAGACCTGCTTGTAGAGGATGACCGCGCGCATCATCTTGATGCCGCCGCCGGTCGAACCGCCGCAGGTGGCGAAGCTGCAGAGGAAGAGCATCCACAGCGGCGCGAAGAACGGCCACTTGGCGTAGTCGGTCGAGGCATAGCCGAGCGTCGTCGCCACCGATACCGTGTTGAAGGCGGCATGGCGCAGCGCGGTGGAAAACTCCGCGTAATAACCCTGCTGCCAGATATATGCGGCGATCAGCAGCACGCTGGCCAGCAGCACGCCGAGATACCAGGACGCTTCGCCATCGCGCCAGTAAGGCCGCAGGCTTCTCCCGGACAGTACCGCAAAATGCGTCACGTAGCTGATGCCCGAGATCGTCGCGAAAGCGATGGTAATGGCTTCCAGCAGGGGCGAATCGAAAAAGGCGAAGCTGGCATCGTGACTGGAGAAGCCGCCCAGCGCCACCGTGCTGAAGGCATGAATGAGGGCGTCCAGCCAACTCATGCCGCCCAGGCCATAAGCCAGGGCGCACAGGATCGTCAGCGCAAGATAAATGATCCAGAAGCCCTTGGCGGTCTCCGTCACGCGCGGCGTGATGCCGGCTTCCTTGACCGGCCCCGGCACCTCGACCTTCATGAGCTGGCGGCCGCCGACGCCGAGCAACGGCAGGATGGCCACCGCCAGCACGATGATGCCGAGGCCGCCGATCCAGTGCAGCTCGGTGCGCCACAGATTGAGCGAGGGCGGCAGGCCGTCGAGGCCGGAGAGCGCCGTCGCCCCGGTTGCGGTGAGGCCGGACACGGCCTCGAAATAGGCATCGACGAAGCGCAGGCCCGGTATGCCGAGCAGGAGGGGCACGGTGGCGATCAGGGGCAGCAAAATCCAGCACAACACCACCAGCAGGACGCCGTCGTTGGCACGCAGCTCGCGGCGAAAGCGCCGCGTCGCCAGCGCGATCAGGGCGCTGCCGCCGAGCGTGCCAAGGAGGGCTTCGTCGAAGGCACCCAGCGCGCCGTCGTCGATCCACCACGACACGCCGATCGGCAGCAGCAGGGCCAGTCCGAAGATCAGCGCGATGCGCGCCATGACGTTGAGCACCGCCAGCAGGCGTTCCACCTATTTCCTCCAGAACGCCGGCGAGAGGACCACCAGCAGGGTGAAGATTTCCAGGCGGCCGAGCAGCATCGCGGCCGTGCACACCCAGGTCTGGAAGTCGCTCAGCGACTTGAAGGTGGTCGACGGGCCCACTTCGCCGAGGCCTGGGCCGGTGTTGTTGAAGCTCGCCACCACGGCGGAGAAGCCGGTGACGACATCCAGCCCGGAGAAGACCATCAGCAGGGTCAGCGAGACGATGATCGCCATGTAGGCGAAGCTGAAGGCCAGCACGGCGAAGACGATCTTGTTGGGCAGGGGAGCCTCGGCCAGCTTGACCGTACGCACGGCGCTCGGGTGCACAATGCGCACCACCTCGCGCATCACCTGGCGGAAGACGATGATCGCGCGCATCATCTTGATGCCGCCGCCGGTCGAGCCGGCGCAGGTGACGAAGCTGCACAGGAACAGCATCCACATGGGGGCTAGGAAAGGCCACTGGGCATAATCGGTGTTGGCGAAGCCGGTGGTGGTGGCGATCGACACCGTGTTGAAGGCGGCGAAGCGCAGCGCCGTGGCAAAGTCCGGATAGGTTCCCGTCCACCACAGATAGGCGGCAATCCCCAGCACGCTGGCGTAGAGCACGCCGACATACCAGCGGATCTCCGGGTCGATCCAGTAGAAGGCGAGGTCGCGACGTCGTATCGCCATGTAGTGGGTGGCGAAGTTCATGCCGGCCAGCGTCATGAAGACGATGGCCACGGCCTCGACGGCCGGCGAGTTGAAATGGGCGTAGGACGCGTCGTGGCTGGAGAAGCCGCCCAGCCCCAGGGTCGAGAACATGTGCATGACGGCATCGCCCCAGCCCATGCCGGCCCAGACGTAGCCGAGGGTGCAGAGCACGGCCAGCGCGAGGTAGACCAGCCAGAGCCCCTTCGCCGTCTGCGCCATGCGCGGCGTCAGCTTGGTGTCCTTGAGCGGGCCGGGCGATTCCGCCGAAAACAGCTGGCGTCCGCCGACGCCGAGCAGGGGCAGGATGGCCACCACCAGCACGATCAGGCCCATGCCGCCGAGAAACACCAGGCCGGTGCGCCACAGGTTGATGGAAAACGGCAGCGTGTCCAGTCCCTCGATGACCGTGGCACCGGTTGTGGTGAGGCCGGATACCGTCTCGAAATAGGCATCCGTGAAGCTCATCTGCGGCAGGTAAAGCATCAGGGGGATCGTCGCGAAGGCTGGCATCCCCACCCAGACGAGGGAAACCAGCAGGTAGCCGTCCCGCACGCGCAGCTCGTCGACGTGGCGCCGCGTCAGCAGCCAGAGCAGTGCCGCCGAAAGGAAGGTGGCGGCAAAGCCGGACTGGAACGCCGTGACGGCGGCGTCCCGGCCGGCCCAAGCGACGATCATGGGTACCAGCATGGTCAGCGCAAACACCAGCAGCACCAGCGCGAAGGCACGTATGACCGCCAGCGGGTTGCTCATCGGCCGCTTCCTTCCGCGCCGGCTACAGGAAGGCGAAACCGACCTGGAAGAGCTTCTCGACCTTGGGCACCAGGCTCTTCGACACGACGAAGACGATGACGTGGTCCTCGGCCTGGATTACCGTGTCGTGGTGCGCCATGATGACCTTGCACTGGCGCTCTTCGGCCAGGTCCTCCGTGAACACCGGCTTCTCCTTCGGCGGCAGCGCGCGCACGATGGCGCCGATGGTGGCGCCCTTGATGACCGGCAACTCCTCGATGCGCCGGCCGATGACCTGCGAGGACTGGGCGTCGCCGTGCACCACCAGCTCGAGCGCCTCGGCGGCGCCTCGCCGCAGGCTGTGCACCGCCGCCACGTCGCCGCGGCGCACGTGCGCCAGCAGCGTACCGATGGAGGTCTGCGCCGGCGAGATGGCGATGTCGATCTGGCTGCCCTGCAGCAGCTCGGCATAGGCACGGCGGTTGATCAGCGCCGCCACGCGGCGCGCGCCCATGCGCTTGGCGAGCAGGGCCGCCATGATGTTGTTCTCGTCGTCGTTGGTCAGCGCCAGGAAAAGATCCATCTGGTCGACGTTCTCGTCCCCGAGCAGCTTCTCGTCGGTGGCGTCGCCCTGCAGCACGAGGGCGTGCCTGACGTTCTCCGCCAGCCATTCGGCGTGGCGCTTGTTGCGGTCGATGACCTTCACCTGGTAATCGCGCTCGAGGGCGCGCACGACGCGGTGGCCGATGTTGCCGCCGCCGGCAATCATGACGCGCTTCACCGGCTTGTCCATGCGGCGCAGCTCGCGCATGACCTTGCGGATGTTCTTGGTTGCCGCCAGGCAGAACACTTCGTCGCCGACCTCGATCACGGTATCGCCTTCCGGGATGATCGGCGTGTCGCGCCGGAAAATGGCGGCGATGCGGGCATCGATCTGCGGCAGGTGGCGGCGCATGTCCTTGAGGGGGTGGCCGACCAGCGGGCCGCCCTCGAAGGCGCGCACCGCCACCAGGCTGACCTGGCCGTCGGCGAATTCCAGCACCTGCAGCGCCTCGGGAAACTCGATCAGCTTGACGATGTAGTCGGTGACGATCTGCTCGGGGCAGATGGAGAAGTCGACGGCGAAATTTTCCGGTTCGAACAGCTCGGCATGGTCGGCGAAATCCAAGGAACGGACGCGGGCGATGCGCGTCGGCAGGTTGAACAGCGCGTGGGCCGTCTTGCAGGCGCACAGGTTGGTCTGGTCGCTCTGCGTCACCGCGATCAGCATGTCGGCGTCCTCGGCACCGGCCTGGCGCAATACCGACGGGCTCGATGCATTGCCCGCCACGGTACGCAGGTCGAGCCGGTCCTGCAGCAGGGCGAGCCGCATGGCGTCGGTGTCGACGACGGTGATGTCGTTGGCCTCCGACACCAGGCTCTCCGCCACCGAGGCGCCGACCTGGCCGGCGCCGAGAATGATGATCTTCACTGCTCCTCCCCCTTCCTGCCGATCGGGATGCCGAGCGCCTTGAGCTTTCGATAGAGGTGGGTTCGCTCGAGGCCGGACTTCTCGGCCAGCCGGGTCATGTTGCCGTTTTCGAGTTGCAGGTGGTGCTCGAAATAGACGCGCTCGAAAGCCTCGCGCGCCTCGCGCAGGGGCAAATCGAGCGGCAACGCCTGCGCCGCGGCGGACGGCTGGGGAGCCAGCAGGCGCTGCACTTCCTCGGCGGCGATTTCCTCCTCCAACGCGCCGAGCGCCAGCGAGCGCACGGCATTCCTCAGTTCGGCATAACCGCCCGCCCACGCCTGATGGCGCAGGGCGTTGAGTGCCGCGGTGGACAACCTTCGCAGCGGCACCTCGTTGGCCTCGATCAGGTGCGTGAGGACCTGCGCGGCAATCTCGGGCACCTCGTCCCGCAATTCGGCCAGGCCCGGCGCACCCAGGCTGACCTCCGCCAGGCGGCGCGCGAGGGCTTCGTCGAAGCCCGCTGCCGCCAGTTCGGCGGTGCTCTGCGTGCTGGCGGCCACCAGGCGCAGGTCGAATTTTTCCAGACGATCGAGCGCAAAGGCCAGGTTCTTTTGCTGCAGACGGGAGAGCGCTGCGAGTTCCTCCGCAAACAACATGCCTCCCGTCGCCTCTTCCAGCACCTCTATCGCCAGCGGCTGGCCGTGGCCGGATAGGTCGAGCCAGGGCTTGCCCGGCGCCTGCAGGCTGCGCGCGCACAGTTCGGCCAGGCTGCCCGGGCCGGTCTTCAACATCAGGGCGCGGCTTCTGGCGGCAACCTGATCGAGGCGCTTTTTCAGGTCGCGCAGCGGGGCGGCCCGCGCAAAGGCCGTCAGGCTGAGTTCCGTGCGTGCCGGCGGCGCGGCGGATTTCTGCAGGGCGCGCTTGACCGCGGAGAGCAGCTTCTGCAAGGCGATCGGCTTCTCGAGGAAGTCCTGCGCGCCGATGCGCGTGGCCTCCACCGCCGTGTCGATGGTGCCGTGGCCGGACATCATCACCACCGGCATGGTGAGCTGGCCCGAGACGGACCACTCCTTGAGCAGCGTGATGCCGTCGGTGTCCGGCATCCAGATGTCGAGCAGCACCAGGTCGGGGCGAACCGCGTTGCGCGTCACGCGCGCGGCGGCGGCATGCTCGGCCAACAGCACGTCGTGTCCCTCGTCGCGGAGGATCTCCGAGAGCAATTCGCGGATGCCGACTTCATCGTCAACTACCAGTATCTTTGCCATGCCGTTTCGTCTCTCAAGCCGCCAGCGGCAGCCGTATCTTCACCTGCGCGCCGTGCGGCGCGGTGTTGGCGATCTCGATCTGGCCGTGGTGCTCGTCCACGATCTTCTTGACGATCGCCAGGCCGAGGCCGGTGCCCTTGGCCTTGGTCGTCACATATGGCTCGAAGACCCGCGCGAGGATTTCCTTGGGAAACCCGCTGCCGTTGTCGATCACCGACAGCACCGCCCCGCGCCCCTCGGCGCGCGTGACGATGCGGATTTCCGGCTCGGCCACCTCGGCCAGGGCGTCCTCGGCGTTGGCAACCAGATTATGGATCACCTGGCGCAGTTGCGCCGCGTCGCCGGCCACGCGCGGCAGGCCTTCGGCCAGCTCCGCCCGGATGCGTGCGCGGGAAGTCTCGTACAGGCCGAGCACTTCCCCGACGAGGGCGTTGAGGTCGAGCGCGCCGAGCTGCGGCGGCGGCAGCCGCGCGTAGTCGCGGAAGTCGTTCACCATGTGCTTCAGCGCCTCGACCTGGTTCACGATGGTCTGCGTCGAGCGCTCGAGCATCTCGCGTTCGCTGCCCGTCAGCTTGTCGGCGAGCTTGTGCTGCAGTCGCTCGGCGGAGAGCTGGATCGGGGTGAGCGGGTTCTTGATCTCGTGCGCCAGTCGCCGCGCCACCTCGCCCCAGGCCGCCGAACGCTGCGCGGCGATGAGCTGGGTGATGTCGTCGAACACCACCACGCAGCCGCCGCCGGTGGCCGCCGGCAGGCGCGAACCGCGCACCAGCAGCACCTGCGGCACGCCGGCGCCGTTGTGCATCTCGATCTCGCGCTGCCATTCGCCCGGCTCCTCGCCGCAGCCGGCGGCGATGGCATCGCGCAATTCGAGATGCCGGATCCAGCCGACCAGCGGATGCCCCAGCGCCTCGGCAAGGTCGTCGTGCAGGATGGCGCGGGCACCGTCGTTGGCGGCGCGCAGGCGGCCGTCGGCGCCGAAGGCCAGCACGCCCGCCGAGAGGTTGCCGAGCACGCTTTCCAGATAGGCGCGCGCGGCCTCGGTCTCGGCGCGGCTTCTTTCCGCCTGCCCGCGCGCCTCGTCGAGCTGGCGCGTCATCTGGCTGAACTGCTGGGTCAGCACGCCCAGCTCGTCGCGCGTGGCGACGATTTCGCGCGGCGAATAATCGCCGGCCGCCACCGCCTCGGTGCCGCGGGCGAGGATGGACAGCGGCGCGGAAAGCCGGCGCGCCAAGAGGAAGGCCAGCGCGATCGCGGTCAGGAGCGAGAGCAGCAACGCCAGGGTCAGCGTCAGGGTGTACATCCATTTCAGGCTGCTCTTCGCCAGCGACAGCTCCTGGTAGTCGCGATAGGCGGCCTGCACGCTCTCGGCGCTGGCGGCGATGGAAGCCGGCGCCGCCTGGGTGAGCTGCAGCACCAGCGTCTCCCCGGTAAATGAAAGCGGCGTGACCGGCACCAGCACGCGCAGCGTCAGCCCGCTCGCGGCATCGCCTTCCACGGCGCTCACGCCGAGCCCCTGGCGCGCCTGGCGCAACTGGGAGGAAGAAGGCAGGTCGGGCAGCAGCGCGGCGCGCTCCCCGGTGCTGCTGGCGATCACCTGGCCGCCCGGCGAAACCAGCGTGGCCGTCTGCACCCCGGCCTGTTCGCGCAGGCGGTTCAGCCGCGCGGAGCGCATGGCGCCCGAGGCATCGCCCAGTTCGAGCGCCATGGTGCGGGCCTTCTCGGACAGGTCGGCGAGCAGGTAGTCCAGTGCATTGCGGCCGAGGTTGAGGCCACCCTCCAGCGCCTTGTCCACGCGCACGTCGAACCAGGATTCGATGCTCTTCACGGCGAACTGCAGCGAGACGGCGTATACCAGTGCGCCCGGCACCACCGCCATCAGGGCGAACATCAGCACCAGGCGCAGCTTGAGGCGCGAGCCGAAGACCTCGGCCCGGTGCTCGCGCCAGAGTCTGCGCAGTTGCCAGAGCACCAGGCCGAGCAGCGTGGTGGCGACGGCGGCGCTGAAGCCCAACAGCAAGCGGTATTGGCCGGCGAAAAGCGCCGTGTTGGCCGACGCCGAGGCCAGCAGGAACAGCAGGATCGCCGCCAGTGCCGCAGCGGCCAGGAGCAACCACCTCATGGCAGCCGCCTCATTTCGCCGGTCCTTCCGCGGCGGACGGCGGAACGAAGCTCCAGCGCTTCACTTCAGCGGTGATGTTCCAGTCCTTGCTGCCGATGGCGCTGACCTGGAAGGGCTTCGGCAGCTGGGTGAGGTCGAGCTTCAGGCGCAGGGCGGCGTTGTAGGACTCGCCCTGGTTGAGCTGCGCCTTGTCGGCCACCGCCCAGTTGCGCAGCCGGGACAGCACGCGCAGCGCTTCTTCCAGCGATCCGAAGCTCTGGTGCAGCGGGCCGGAAGAAAGGCGGTATTGGCGGGTGAGCGCATTGTAGGCCAGCCGCCAGGTCTGCTTGCGGCCGGCGACGTGCTCGTCCATCCAGTACCAGCGCGCCTTGGTCAGCTCGAATTCGGCGACGAAATAGAGCGCCACGCCATGCGAGACCACTTCCTCCAGGCGCCTGCCAAGGTCGATGCCGAACTCCGCGTCGAGCAGCCAGGATTCCTCGCCCGCCGTGATTTCGGCGCTTTTCACGTCGATCTCCGCAGCAACGGCAGCAATGGAAAACAGGGCCATGGCGAAGAACAGCAGCGCCGCCGCCAGCCGGCGCACAGGCCCGCTAGGCCTGTTTCTGGAGAAGGGCGTAATAAAAGCCGTCATGTTCTTCGTTCGGCAGCAGCTGCAGATCGGGGGCGCCCCCGATCGGCAGCCGCATACAATCTTCTTGTCGCGCGGCAAAGGCCGCGACCTGGCGGCCGTTCTCCTCGGGGAAGAGGGTGCAGGTCGCGTACAGCAATTTACCACCGGGCGCGAGCACCCGCCACAGCGCAGCGAGGATTTTCTCCTGCGTGCGGGCGAACTGCGCAATGTCGCCTTCGCGCCGCAGCCACTTCGCATCCGGGTGGCGGCGCACCACGCCGGCGGCGGTGCAGGGCACATCGGCGAGGATGCGGTCGAATTCGCGCCCGTCCCACCAGGTGTCGAGCTCGCGGCAATCGGCCGTGGCCACCTTCGCCGCCAGGCCGAGCCGGAACAGGTTTTCCGAAATGCGCAGCGCACGGCCGCCGTCGCTGTCCAGCGCCAGCAGGTCGACGCTGGCCAGCTCGAGCACATGCGCCGTCTTGCCGCCCGGAGCGGCACAGGCGTCCAGCACCCGCATGCCGTCATGCACGTCCAGCAGGTTCGCGGCACGCTGCGCGCCGGCATCCTGCACCGAAACCAGCCCCTCGCCGAAGCCGGGCAGGCGCTCCACCGGCAGCGGGCGCTCGAGCAGGATCGCCCCGCCTTCGAGCAGGCGCGCCGGCAGGTCTGCCGCCGCGAGCCGCGTCAAAAAGTCAGTCGCCGCGACACGGCGCCGGTTCGGCCGCAAGGTCATCGGCGGGCGGCCGTTTCCTGCCTCGAGGATCGCCCGCCAGCGGTCCGGATAGGCGCTGCGCAGACGTGCAATCCACCAGTGCGGATGCTGCCAGTGCGCAGCCTCGTCCTGCGACACCGCCGCCTCGAGCTCGGCGCGCCGGCGCAGGAAGTTGCGCAGCACACCGTTGGCGAGCGCCTTGCTCTTGCCGCGCGAGAGGGCGCCGGCCGCCTCGACGGCCTGGTCGACGATGGTGTGCGCCTCCTCCGGCCGCGCCTCCAGGCGGCTCAGCGCCACCAGCAGCAGGGCGCGCACGGCCGCGGCCGGCGGTTTCTGCATCAGGCGCGCCAGGAAGAAGTCGCCGCGGCCGTGGCAACGCAGCGTCGAATAGGCGAGGTCCTGCACGGCGCCGCGCTGGCCGGGCGGCAGGTCGGGCCATTTCCGCCACAGGCCGGCGAGCGCCTCGTTCAGGTTGCGGCCGGCAAGCACCTCCGCCACGGCCAGCGCGGCGCCGTGCAGGGCAAAGGCAAGCGATGTTTCGGCAAGCGGCATGAATTACCTGGGGCGGTCGCGCGAGGGAATGCGGTACATATAGGTGGCCAGCAGCAGGCCGAACAGCGCCAGCGCCGCCTGCAGCTCGGGCCATGGCACGAAGAAAATGACGGAAATGCCCAGTGTCGTTGCCATCAGGGCGATGGCGGCGAGCTTGACGCGCCAGGGGATGCTGCGGTAGCGCCGCCATTCGAGGATGGTCGGCCCGAAAGTCGGATTGTTGAGCAGCCAGTTGTAGAAGCGGGTCGAGGCGCGGGCATAGCAGCCGGCGGCCAGCAGCATGAAGGGGGTGCTCGGCAGGACCGGCAGGAAGGCGCCGGCGATGCCGAGCAGCACGAACAGCGTGCCCAGCGCAGCGTACAACAGGCGCATGGCCAGTGCGTCGTGCCTGTTCATCTCGGCGCTGTAATCGACTTTTTCCCGACGTTTCCGCATCTGTCCTTTTTCCCGTACCGGGCGGATTCTACGCGTCGGCACGACGACCGGCGAAGCGGGATTGCCTGCCGGGGACTTGTTCCGCGACATTGCGTTTTTTTTGATTTCCCTTTAATCTTCGTGGCCTTACTTCATTCATCACCATGTCGCCCAAAGGGCCGCGGAAAGGTTTTTAGGGGAGAGAAATTGGCGGAGAATCTCAAAGCGCTGGCCTATTCCGGCCGCATCGTCATGGTGGGTTTCGGTTCGATCGGTCAGGGCGTCCTGCCTCTCTTGCTGCGCCACATCGACCTGAAACCGGATCAGATCACCATCGTCACCGGCGATGAAAACGGCCGCCGGGTGGCCGCCGAATATGGGGTGGCCTTCCACGATACCCCGCTTGACCCGAACAATTACCGCGCCCTGCTCGATTCTCGGCTCGGGCGCGGCGACATCCTCATCAACTGCTCCACCGACGTCTCCAGCATTGCCCTCATCCGGCTCTGCCAGGAACGCGGCGCCCTCTACGCCGACACCTGCATCGAGCCGTGGGCCGGCGGCTACACGGATGCCTCGATCGCCCCCGAAGCCCGCACCAACTATTCCATGCGCGAGACGGCGCTGGCCCTCAAGCGCCCCGGCATGCCGACGGCCGTCATCACCCACGGCGCCAATCCGGGCATGATTTCCCACCTGGCCAAGGAAGCGCTGCTCAACATCGCCCGCGACACCGGCCGGCCGGCCGCCGCCCCGCAGGATCGCGCCGGCTGGGCGCGCCTGGCGCAGGAAATGAACATCCGCGTCATCCACGTCGCCGAGCGCGACACCCAGGTGGCCGAGCCGCGCAAGGCGCCCGGCGAGTTCGTGAACACCTGGTCGGTGGAAGGCTTCGTCGGCGAGGGCTGCCAGCCGGCCGAACTCGGCTGGGGCAGCCACGAGAAGCATTTCCCCGCCGACGGCCGCCGCCATGCCGCCGGCTGCAAGGCCGCCATCTACCTGACCCGCCCCGGCGCCAGCACCCGCGTGCGCACCTGGACGCCGCTGGCCGGAGCGATCCACGGCTTTCTCATCACCCACAGCGAATCGATTTCGCTGGCCGATTTTCTCAGCATCGGCACCGGCGACAGCCCCGAATACCGGCCGACGGTGCATTACGCCTACCACCCCTGCGACGACGCCGTGCTGTCGCTGCACGAACTGGCCGCCCGAAACTGGAAGATGCAGTCCTCGCACCGCCTGGTCAAGGATGAGGTCGTTTCCGGCCTGGACGAGCTGGGCGTGCTGCTGATGGGCCACGAGAAGGGCGCCTACTGGTACGGCTCGCGGCTCGGCATCGAGGAGGCGCGCCGGCTGGCACCGCACAACAGCGCCACCAGCCTGCAGGTGACGGCACCGGTGGTGGCCGGCGTGATCTGGGCGCTGCGCCACCCTGACCGCGGCGTCGTCGAGCCGGAAGACATGGATCACGCCGAGGTCATGGACTTCATTCGTCCCTACCTCGGCCAGGTGGTCGGCGAATACAGCAACTGGACGCCCCTGCTCAACCGGGGGCGGCTGTTCGAGGAAGACATCGACCGCGACGATCCCTGGCAGTTCAGGAATTTTCGCGTCGCCTGATTCTTTTGTTCTAGGTCAAAGCCCAGGCGATATCCTGCGCAGCAGAATGCCTGCATCATTCGCGTGGAGGAGGCTGGGTGGACCGTCCGGGCATCATCCGCAAGAGCGCCGCCGAATTGCGCGTGCCGCCGAACCTGGCGGACTACGCGGCCACGCGCGCGGCATTTTCCTGGCAGGCCGTACGCGCCGAGCTGGCCGGACTGCCGGGCGGCGGGCTCAACATCGCCTTTGAAGCCGTCGAGCGTCACGCCCGCGGACCGCTGCGCGACAAGACCGCCTTCCGCTTCCTCGGCGCACAGGCGAAGCGCGACATCGGCTACGGCGAACTGTCGCGCCTGACCAATCGATTCGCCAACGTGCTGAAGTCGCTCGGCATCGGCAAGGGCGAACGTCTGTTCCTGCTTTCCGGCCGCGTTCCCCAGCTGTACGTGACGGTGCTGGGCAGCTTCAAGAACGGCACGGTGGTCTCGCCGCTGTTTTCCGCCTTCGGCCCGGAGCCGATCGCCACGCGCATCAAGCTGGGCGAGGGCAGCGTGCTGGTCACCACGGAACTGCTCTACGAGCGCAAGGTGGAAAAGATTCGTGCAGAGCTGCCGACGCTGCGCCACGTGTTGCTGGTGGGCGAGGACGGGCAGGCGACGAACATCCCCGGCACGCTCGACTTCGGCACCCTGATGGCGCAGGCCTCCGACGTTTTCGACATCGTACCGACCGATAGCGAAGACCTGTCGCTGCTGCACTTCACCAGCGGTACCACCGGCACGCCGAAGGGGGCGATGCACGTGCATGGCGCGGTGGCGACGCATTACGCCACCGGGCGCTACGCGCTCGACCTGCACGCCGATGACATCTACTGGTGCACCGCCGACCCGGGCTGGGTGACCGGCACCTCCTACGGCATCATCGCGCCGCTGCTGCACGGCGTCACCTCCATCGTCGACGAGGCCGAGTTCGATGCCGAGCGCTGGTACCGCATCCTCGACGAGGAAAAAGTCAGTGTCTGGTACACGGCGCCGACCGCCATCCGCATGCTGATGAAGGCCGGCGCCGAGATCGCGAAGAAGCACAGCTATCCGAACCTGCGCTTCGTCGCCAGCGTCGGCGAGCCGCTCAACCCGGAGGCGGTGTGGTGGGGCAAGGAAGTGCTCGGCCTGCCCATCCACGACAACTGGTGGCAGACCGAGACCGGCGGCATCATGATCGCCAACACGCCGGCCTTCGACATCAAGCCCGGCTCGATGGGGCGGCCGCTGCCCGGCATCGAGGCGGCCATCGTGAAGAAGGATGCCGAGGGAAAAGTCAGTCCCGTCGACACGGCGGACACCGAGGGCGAACTGGCGCTGAAGGCGGGCTGGCCCTCGATGCTGCGCGGCTACCTGCACAACGAGGAGCGCTACCGGAAATGCTTCGCTGGCCCCAATGACGAGTGGTACCTCACCGGCGACCTGGCGAAGCGCGACGCCGACGGCTGGTTCTGGTTCGTCGGCCGCGCCGACGACGTCATCAAGTCGGCCGGGCATCTGATCGGTCCCTTCGAGGTGGAGAGCGCGCTGATGGAGCACCCGGCGGTAGCCGAGGCCGGCGTCATCGGCAAGCCCGACGCGGTGGTGGGCGAGGTGGTGAAGGCCTTCGTCTCGCTGAAACAGGGCTTCGAGGCGGGCGAGGCGCTGCGCCTGGAGCTGCTCGGCCACGCCCGCAAGCGGCTCGGCGCCGCGGTGGCGCCGAAGGAGATCGCCTTCCTGCCCTCGCTGCCGAGGACGCGCAGCGGCAAGATCATGCGGCGCCTGCTCAAGGCGCGCGAACTGGGGCTGCCGGAAGGGGATACTTCGACGCTGGAGGCCGGATGAGAAAAGGCAAACCGCGCCCAACACAGAGGACACGGAGGCACAGAGATCACAGAGGAATGCTTGCTTTCATTGCATTTCTCTGTGTCCTCCGTGTCTCTGTGCTCACTGTGTCGAATGAGGTTTGGTCATGACCGTTCCCTACGACAAACCCTTCGCGCAGAAGCTGCTCTTCGACATGCTGCGCATCCGCCGCATGGAGGAGAAGTGCGCCGAGCTCTACGGCGCGCAGAAGATCCGCGGCTTCCTGCACCTCTACATCGGCGAGGAGGCCTGCGCCGTCGGCGCGCTGCATGCGCTGGCGCCCGAGGACAATATCGTCGCCACCTACCGCGAGCACGGCCACGCCCTGGTGCGCGGTCTCTCGATGAACGCCATCATGGCGGAAATGTTCGGCAAGGCATCCGGCTGCTCGGGCGGGCGCGGCGGCTCGATGCACCTCTTCGACGCGCAAACGCGCCTCTACGGCGGCAACGCCATCGTCGGCGGCGGCCTGCCGCTGGCAGTCGGCCTCGCGCTGGCCGACAGGATGCTGGGCCGGCCGGCGGTCACCGCCTGCTTCTTCGGCGAGGGCGCCATGGCCGAGGGCGCTTTCCACGAATCGATGAACCTCGCCGCGCTGTGGCGGCTGCCGGTGCTGTTCTGCTGCGAGAACAACCTGTATGCGATGGGCACGGCGCTGGCGCGCTCGGAAGCGCAGACCGACCTGTGCGCCAAGGCGGCCAGCTACGCCGTGCCGACGCTGAAGGCCGACGGCATGGACGTGGTGGCGGTGCACGAGGCGGCGAAGCTCGCCGCGCAACACGTGCGCGACGGCCTCGGCCCCTTCTTCCTCGAGCTGCAGACCTACCGCTTCCGCGCCCACTCGATGTTCGACCCCGAGCTCTACCGCGACAAGGCCGAGGTCGAGGCGTGGAAGACGCGCGGCCCGCTGCACACCTTCTCGGCGCGGCTGAAGGGGGAGGGCAAGCTCACCGAGGAGGAGTTCCTCGCCTTCGACGCGCAGGCGAACGCCGAGGTGCAGGCCTCGGTGGATTTCGCCGAAGCGGCGGAATGGGAGCCGGTCGAGGATCTACTGAAGGACGTGTACACGCCATGAAGATGACCTACCGCGAGGCCATCCGCCAGGCCATGTTTGATGCGCTCGCCGCCGATCCGCGCGTCTTCCTGATGGGCGAGGATGTCGGCAGGTACGGCGGCAGCTACGCCTGCTCGAAGGGCTTCCTCGAGGAATTCGGCGCCGAGCGCATCCGCGACACGCCGCTCTCCGAGCTCGGCTTCGTCGGCGCCGGCATCGGCGCGGCGCTGGGCGGCATGCGCCCCATCGTCGAGGTGATGACGGTGAACTTCAGCCTGCTCGCCCTCGACCAGATCGTGAACACCGCGGCGGCGCTGCGCCACATGTCGGGCGGGCAGTTCTCGGTACCGCTGGTCGTACGCATGGCCACCGGCGCCGGCCGACAGCTCGCCGCCCAGCATTCGCACAGCCTGGAGAACTGGTATGCGCACATCCCCGGCATCCGGGTGCTGGCGCCGGCGACGATCGGCGACGCCCGCGGCATGCTCGCCCCGGCGCTGGCCGACCCCGACCCGGTGGTGATCTTCGAGCACGCCCAGTTGTACAACATGGAAGGAGACCTTCCCGACGATTGGCGCTGCGACATCGCCACGGCTGCCGTGCGCCGCGAAGGCACGGACGTGAGCCTGATCACCTATGGCGGCTCGCTGCCGAAGGTGTTCGCCGCCGCCGAGCAGCTCGCGGCCGAAGGCATCGATGCGGAAGTGATCGACCTGCGCGTGCTGCGGCCGCTGGACACGGAAACGATCGCCGCTTCCCTGCGCAAGACGCACAAGGCGGTGGTGGTCGACGAGGGCTGGAAGAGCGGCAGCCTGGCGGCGGAGGTGATGGCGCGCCTGGTCGAGGAGTGCTTCTACGATCTCGACGCACCGCCGGCGCGCGTGTGCAGCGAGGAGGTGCCGATCCCCTACGCCAGGCACATGGAAGAGGCGGCGCTGCCGCAGGTGCCGAAGATCGTCGCCGCCGTGAAACAGGTGATTGGAAAATGATCGAATTCAAGCTCCCATCCCTGGGCGCCGACATGGACGAGGGCAAGCTCCTCGAATGGAAAGTCAGTCCCGGCGACACGGTGAAGAAGGGCCAGGTGGTGGCCATCGTCGACACCTCGAAGGCGGCGGTGGACGTCGAGATATGGTGTGAGGGCACCGTCTTCGAACTGCTGACCGAACCGGACGAGACGATCCCCGTCGGCACGGTGATGGCGACGCTGCTTGAAGCCGGCGAATCGGCGGAAACCGCCAAGCGGGCGCCGCGCGCTGCGCCGGCGCCCAAGGCGGCGGCGACACCCTCTCACCCCGGCCCTCTCACCCGGCACGGGGGAGAGGGGATTGTTTCCGGCCGCCGCCGCGTTTCGCCGGCGGCACGCAAGCACGCCGAGGAACTCGGCGTCGACATCGAGACCGTCGCCGGCAGCGGCCCGGAGGGCGCCGTCACGCTGGCGGACGTCGAGCAGGCCGCCGCGGCAAAAGTCAGTCCCACCAGGACGGCGGCGGTGACGGACAAAGTAGCGGACAAGGCGGCGGAAATGCGCCGCGCCATCGCCGCGGCGATGGGCCGCTCGAAGCGCGAGATCCCGCACTACTATCTGTCCGAGCCGGTGCCGATGCGCCGCGCGACGGAGTGGCTGGCGCTGGCCAACGAAGGCCGGCCGATCACGGCGCGCCTGCTGATGGCGGTGCTGCAGCTGAAGGCGGTGGCGCTGGCGCTGAGGAAATTTCCGGAGATGAACGGCTTCTTCCGCGACGGCGCCTTCCAGCCCGCCACGGCGGCGCACATCGGCGTGGCGATCTCGCTGCGCCAGGGCGGGCTGATCGCGCCGGCCATCCACGACGTCGGTGAAAAATCCTTGGAGCAGCTCATGCTCGATCTTGCCGATCTCGTCAAGCGCGCCCGCGCCGGCAGCCTGCGCAGCTCGGAGATGTCCGACCCGACCATCACCGTCACCAACCTCGGCGAGCAGGGCGTGGCGGCGGTATACGGCGTCATCTACCCGCCGCAGGTGGCGCTGGTCGGCTTCGGCCGCATTGGCGAGCAGCCGTGGGTGGAGAACAATGCGCTCGGAGTCATGCCGGTCGCGACGGCCAGCCTCGCCGCCGACCACCGCGTCTCGGACGGCCATCGCGGCGCGCTGTTCCTCGCCGCGCTGCGCGACCAACTGCAGGAACCGGAGAAGCTGTAATGGACGAAAATGAACTGCGCACCGTGGTGATCGCCACGCTGAAGACCATCGCGCCGGAAGTGGAGGAGGGCGACCTGCGCGCCGACCGGCCGCTGCGGAACCAGGTGGACCTCGACTCGATGGACTGGCTCAACTTCCTCATCGGCCTGCACCAGAAGCTGCAGGTGGACATTCCCGAGGCCGATTACGCCAGGCTCGTCACGCTGGGCGACGTGCTGGACTATTTGCAGAAGAAACTGAAATAAAAAGGGCGGCTTGCGCCGCCCTTTGCACTTGCCTTTTCCCGCTCAGGCCATCGCCCGCAAGCGCCCGATGCGCTCTTCCGTCGCCGGGTGGGTGGAGAACAGGCCGCGCAGGCCGCCGCCGGAGAGCGGGTTCATGATCATCATCTGCGCCGTCTCGGGATGCGCTTCCGCCGTCTGCATGGGGATGCCGCGGGCGTAGGCGTCGATCTTCGCCAGCGCGTCGGCCAGCGCATTCGGGTCGCCGGACACCTCGGCGCCGCCGCGGTCGGCCTCGAATTCGCGCGCGCGCGAAATGGCCATCTGGATCAGCATCGCCGCGATCGGCGCCAGGATCATGACGATCAGCGAAGCGATCGGGTTGGCGCGCTCGCCGTCGCGCGAGCCGCCGAACAGCATGCCGAACTGCGCCAGCGAGGAGATGGCGCCGGCGATAGTGGCGGAAATCGTCGAGATGAGGATGTCGCGGTGCTTGACGTGGGACAGCTCGTGCGCCATCACGCCGCGCAGCTCGCGCGCCGAGAGCATGCGCAGGATGCCGGTGGTGGCCGCCACCGCAGCGTGGTCGGGATTGCGGCCAGTGGCGAAGGCGTTGGGCTGCGCCTCGTCGATGATATAGACGCGCGGCATCGGGATCTGCGCGCGCTGGGCAAGTTCCTTCACCATGTTGTAGAGGTAGGGCGAGGAGGCCTCGTCCACCTCCTGCGCGTTGTACATGCGCAGCACCATCTTGTCGGAGAACCAGTAGGCGAAGAAGTTCATGCCCGCGCCGAGCAGGAAGGCGATGAGCATGCCCTGGGCGCCGCCGATGGCGCCGCCGACGGCGGCGAACAGCGCCAGGATGCCGGCCATGAGGATCGCGGTTTTCAGCCAGTTGCCGAACATGGGTTGTTGTCTCCTGTTAACAAACGCAGAAGTTAGATGGGGGAGGCGCGGAAAAATTCAATCCGCGGCCAGGGCGAAGCGCTGGCCGGGTTTGAGGGCAAAGCCGCGCAGGAAATCGGCCGCCGGCAGGCGCTTGCCGCCGGCCTTCTGCAGTTCGGTCAGGCACAGGGCGCCTTCGCCGCAGGCGACGACGATGCCGTCGGCGCCGGCTGCCAGCACCGTGCCGGGTTCGCCCGTCCCGGGTACGGCGGCAGCCCGCCAAATCTTGATGATCTGACCGTCCATCTGCGCGGTCGCGCCGGGGAAAGGATTGAAGGCACGCACCGCGCGATCCAGCAGCAGCGCAGGGCGGCGCCAGTCGAGCGCCGCCTCCGCCTTTTCCAGCTTGGCGGCGTAAGTAACCCCTTCCTCAGGCTGGATGTCGCCGGGAAGTTCCCCCCGTTCCAGCTTCGGCAGGGCTTCGACGATCAGGCGTGCGCCCAGCGCTGCCAGCTTGTCGTGCAGGGTGCCGGCGGTTTCGGTGTCCGCGATGGGCAAACTTTCCTTGAGCAGCATCGGTCCGCTATCGAGTCCGGCTTCCATGCGCATGATGGTGACCCCGGTTTTCGCGTCGCCCGCCAGGATGGCGCGCTGGATCGGCGCCGCGCCGCGCCAGCGCGGCAGCAGGGAGGCATGGATATTCAGGCAACCGAGCCGGGGAATGTCCAGCGCCGCCTGCGGCAGTATCAGGCCGTAGGCAGCCACCACCATCACGTCCGGCCGGGCTTCGATGATCGGTTGGCACGCTTCTTCGGACTTCAGCGAAGAGGGCTGATGGACGGGTAGGCCGTGCTGCAGGGCGAGCTGCTTCACCGGGCTGGCCTGAAGGCTCATGCCCCGCCCGGCGGGGCGATCGGGTTGGGTAAGCACTAACACCACTTCGTTGCCGTCAGCCAGAATGGCGGCCAGCGCCTGGGCGGCGAACTCGGGCGTACCGGCAAAAACGACTCGCATCAGGCCGTAATGCGCGCCTGCTTGGCCAGCCTGGCCTTGATGCGGCCCTGCTTGAGCTGGGAAAGATGCTCGACGAAGACCTTGCCGTCGAGATGATCGATCTCGTGCTGGATGCACACCGCCAGCAGGCCGTCCGTCTCCAGTTCGATCGGCTCACCCTGCGGGTCGAGGGCACGCATCCTGACGCGCGCGCTGCGGATCACTTTCTCGTAGATGCCGGGCACCGACAGGCAACCTTCCTCGCAGACCTGCTCACCGGAACGCTCGAGGATCTCCGGATTGATAAAAGCCATCAGCTTCGACTTGTCTTCTGAAATATCGATGACGACAATCCGCTTGTGCACATCCACCTGGGTTGCCGCCAGGCCGATGCCGGGTGCTTCGTACATCGTTTCCGCCATGTCGGCAATCAGCTTGCGGACGGACTCATCGACCTGTCCCACCGGTGTCGCTTTCTTGTGCAAACGCGGATCAGGATAACGAAGGATGGGCAAAAGTGCCATAAAAAGCTTGCGTATTTAGATAATTAGGTGCGACAATTAATGCAAACCTGTAAAAGTCGCGGTTAGCGTGCTAGACTTCGACAAGAATCCGGTCCCCGGCTTGGGAACCTTGCGCGAGGCTAAGATGATGATTCGCATTATATCTGCGCTGCTTCTGAGTTTATCAACTGCCTGCGCATTGGCGCAGGACGCCAAACCGCTCCAGCTTGCCGACAACGCGCCCGACCGCCACACCGTCGTACCGGGCGACACGCTGTGGGGCATTTCGGGCAAGTTCCTCAGGGAACCTTATCGCTGGCCCGAGCTGTGGCGCATGAACAAGGAACAGATCAAGAACCCGCACCGCATCTATCCCGGCCAGGTACTGGTACTCGACCGGAGCGGTGCCGACCCCCAATTGCGCATCGAAACGGTGAAGGTCGAGCCCAAGGTACATTCAGAACAGCTTTCACAGGCGATCCCGAGCATTCCGCAAAATATCATCGAGCCCTTCCTCTCGCGGCCCCAGGTGCTGGAGGAAGACGGGCTGAAGGACGCGCCGAAGATCGTCGCCACGCAGGAAGATCGCGTTTACATTGGCCCCGGCGGTCGCGTCTATGTCAGCGGAATGAAAGGGGATGTCAAATTGTGGCAGGTCTTCCGCCCGACCAAGCCGGTCATCGATCCGGAAACCAAGGAACCGATCGGACACGAGGCCTTCTATCTCGGCACCGCGAAGCAGGTCGCCGAAGGTGATCCCGCCACGGTGGACATCATCTCCGCCGTTCAGGAAATCGGCGTCAATGACAGGCTGATTCCGTCACCACGCGCAGATATCGTCAATTATGCGCCCCACCGCCCCAGCAAGCCGATTCAGGGACAAGTCGCGGCCATCTACGGTGGTGTCAAGGAAACCGGACGCCACTCCATCGTGACGCTGAATCGCGGCAAGCGCGACGGCATCGAGAACGGACATGTGCTGGCCATCTACCGCAACGGCGGCGAGCGAGTGTATCGCGACGGCAATGAGACCTCCAATATCAAGCTGCCGCCCGAGCGTTACGGCCTGGTGTTCGTGTTTCGCGTCTTCGACCGCATTTCCTACGCGCTGGTGATGGACGTTTCGCGGCCGGTGGTGGTTTCGGACATCGTTCGCACGCCCTAAGTGCCCCGTTCCAGCGAACTCGCCGCCTGGCTGCGCCTGACGCTCACGCCGGGCATCGGCGGCGAGGCACAACGCAAGCTGCTTGCCGCCTTCGGTCTTCCCGACAAGATATTCGATGCCGGTCCAGCCGCCTTGGCGGTCGCCATTCCGCTCAAGCAGGCGGAACAGCTGCTAACGCACGATTCCGAAAACGAAATCGCCGCTGCACTTGCCTGGGCTGCCAAACCCGGCAATGCCATCCTGACTCTGGCCGACGCCGCCTATCCCCGGAAGCTGCTCGACACACCGGATCCGCCCACCATTCTCTACGCCAGGGGGCGCACGGACCTGCTCAATGCACCCGCATTCGCCATCGTTGGATCGCGCAATGCCACCCCGCAGGGAGAATCCAATGCACAGGCTTTTGCGGCGGCGCTGTCCAACGCGGGACTCACCATTATCAGCGGACTGGCGCTCGGCATCGACGCCGCGGCACATCGCGGCGGCATGCGTGAACAAGGCTCTACGATCGCCGTCATCGGCACCGGCATCGATCGCATCTACCCCGCTCGCAATCAGGACCTAGCCCGCGAAATCGCGGCCCAGGGGGTCATCATCAGCGAATTTCCGCTCGGTACGCCGGCATTGAAAGAAAACTTTCCCCGCCGCAACCGCCTCATCTCGGGGCTTGCGCAAGGCTGCCTCGTCGTGGAAGCGGCTGAACTCAGCGGATCGCTCATCACCGCCAGACTGGCGGGCGAGCAAGGCCGCGATGTCTTTGCCATCCCCGGTTCGATCCATTCCCCCTTGTCGAAAGGTTGCCATAAATTGATCAAGCAGGGCGCCAAGCTGGTGGATGATGCGCGCGACATCCTGGAAGAGCTGGGTTACGGCGTTACCAGCCCCGGAAAGCCCGCTGCTACGCCGCGCCAAAGTACCGACGAAACCAGGCTACTCGATTGTCTTGGCTACGATTCTTGCGATGTGGACACGTTGGCCATGCGTTCCGGCTTGACGGCCGAGAGGCTATACGCCATTCTGTTGCAAATGGAACTGGACGGCAAGATCGCCAGTCTGCCGGGAGGACGGTTCCAGCGCATCGGCCCATGAACAGACGACACGCCGCCGCCATGTTCGACATACTCGTATATCTCTTCGAAAATTTCTTCCACGCCGATGCCTATCCCGAACCCGAGCAACTCGCCCTGAAGCTTTCCGCCGCAGGCTTCGAATACGATGAAATCAACGAAGCCCTGCAGTGGCTGGATGGCCTGCATGAAGCCGGCGAGAACGACCTGCCCGCAATCGCCATCGATAGTGATTCGGTTCGTTGCTATGCCGCCGAGGAGCTCGCCAAACTGGATGCCGAATGCCGTGGTTTCCTGGTCTTTCTCGAAAGTGCCGGCGTGCTGAATCCGCTGACACGCGAATTGATTCTCGAACGGGCAATGGCACTTCCCGATCATTCCGTGTCGCTTTCGAGGCTGAAAATCATCGTGCTGATGGTCTTTTGGAAGCAGCACCAGGCGATGGACACCCTGATCCTCGAAGAACTGTTGTCAGGCAACGAATCACATTACCTTCATTGATGGCGCCTCGCCCCTGCTTGCCAGCTCGACGCGCAATCCTTATCATCCCGCCCTTTCCAAGCATTGACGGCAGCGTCGACTTGCAACGCCGGACCGCATGAGCAAACACCTGATCATTGCCGAGAAGCCTTCTGTCGCCCAGGACATTGCCCGGGCGCTGGGTGGCTTCGCCAAGCAGGGTGAGTATTTCGAGAGCGACGACTACGTCCTGTCCTCGGCCATCGGCCACCTGCTCGAACTGACCGTGCCCGAGGAATACGAGGTCAAGCGCGGCAAGTGGTCCTTCGCCCACCTGCCGGTGATCCCGCCGCACTTCACGCTCAACCCGATCGAGAAGACCGAGGATCGCCTCAAACTGCTGGCCCGCCTGATCAAGCGCAAGGACGTCGGCGGTCTGATCAACGCCTGCGACGCGGGCCGCGAGGGGGAACTGATCTTTCGCTACCTGGTGCAACACGCCAAGACCGACAAGCCGATCCGTCGGCTCTGGCTGCAGTCGATGACGCAGAGCGCCATCCGCGAAGGCTTTGCCCAACTGCGCAGCGACAAGGAGATGCGGCCGCTGGCCGATGCGGCGCGCTGCCGTTCCGAGGCCGATTGGCTGATCGGCATCAACGGCACACGCGCCATGACCGCCTTCAATTCGCAGGAAGGGGGTTTCCACAAGACCCCGGTCGGCCGCGTGCAGACGCCGACCCTGGCCATCCTGGTCGAGCGCGAAGAGCGCATCCGCGCCTTCCGGCCGCGCGACTATTGGGAAGTGGAGGCCGAATTCGCCGCCGTCGCCGGCACTTACCGCGGCCGCTGGTTCGATGAGAAATTCGCCAAGTCCGACGACGAGCATGCCAAGGCCGAGCGCCTGTGGGACGTCAAGAATGCCGAAGCCCTGCGCAAGAAATGCCTCGGCAAGCACGGCACAGTGGAGGAAGAGAGCAAGCCGACGACCCAGTTGTCGCCGCTGCTGTTCGACCTCACTTCGCTGCAACGCGAGGCCAACGGGCGCTTCGGTTTTTCCGCCAAGACCACCCTGGCGCTGGCGCAGGCGCTCTACGAGCGGCACAAGGCCCTTACCTATCCGCGTACCGACTCGCGCTACCTGCCGGAGGACTACATCGGCACGGTCAAGGAAACGCTGAAGAGCTTTTCAGGAACGCCCTATGCCGCATTCGCCGGCCAGATCCTGAAAGGTGGCTGGGCGCACCCGAACAAGCGCATCTTCAACAACGCCAAGGTGTCGGACCACTTCGCCATCATACCGACCGGCACGGCGCCGAAGCATCTTTCCGAAGCCGAGCAGAAACTCTACGACCTCGTCACCCGGCGATTCCTCGCCATCTTCTTCCCGGCGGCGGAATACAACGTGACGACGCGCATCACCCGCGTCGAGGACGAGGCCTTCAAGTCGGAAGGCAAGGTGTTGGTCACCCCCGGCTGGCTGGCCATCTACGGCAAGGAAGCACAGGGCGAGGACGAGACGCCGAGCCTGGTGCCGATCAAGCCGAAGGAGCGCATCTGGGCCAACGATGTCGAGGTCAAGGCCAACCAGACCAAGCCGCCGGCGCGCTTCACAGAAGCAACATTGCTGACGGCGATGGAAGGCGCCGGCAAGCTGGTGGACGAGGAGGAACTGCGCGAAGCCATGTCGGCGCGAGGCCTCGGCACGCCCGCCACGCGCGCCGCCACCATCGAAGGGCTGATCCAGGAAGAATACGTGCACCGCAATGGACGCGAGTTGCAGCCGACGGCCAAGGCTTTCTCGCTGATGGTCGCCCTGTCCACTCTGGGCATCGACGAACTGCATTCGCCGGAACTCACCGGCCACTGGGAATACAAGCTCAAGCAGATGGAGCAGGGCGCGCTCGAACGCGACGAATTCATGGACCACATCGTCGAGCAGACGCGCGAGATGGTGGACCGCATCAAGCACGGCGAAATCCCCGAGGAAGTCTTCAGCACCCTGACCACGCCCTGCCCGAAGTGCGGCGGGGTGATGCAGGAAAACTACAAGAAGTTCCAGTGCAAGAAGTGCGACTACGCACTTTGGAAGGTCGTCGCCGGCCGCCAATATGAACCGGAGGAAGTCGACGAGCTGCTCGCCAAGGGGGTCGTCGGTCCGTTGCAAGGTTTTCGCAGCAAGATGGGCCGCCCTTTCGCCGCCATGATCCGCCTCAACGCGGACAGGCAGCCTGAATTCGATTTCGGCCAAGGCAGCGAGGGCGAGGCGGAGACGGTGGACTTCAGCGGCCAAGAGCCGCTAGGCAAATGCCCCAAGTGCGGCGGCACGGTCTTCGAGCACGGCATGGCCTATGTTTGCGAAAAAACCGTGGGTGCCGCCAAGACCTGCGACTTCCGCTCCGGCAAGATCATCCTGCAGCAGCCGGTGGAACGCGAACAGATGATCAAGCTGCTCAAGGCGGGCCGAACCGATCTCCTCAAGGGCTTCATCTCGAACAAGACGCGACGAAAATTCTCCGCCTACCTCGTCAGGGGCAGCGACGGCAAGGTCGGCTTCGAATTCGAGCCGCGCGCGCCCAAAGCCGGCGCCAAGAAAGCGGCCGGAGAGCCGGCAAAGGCGCCGGCCAAAGTTGCCAAGACAAAGGCCGCAGCGGCGAAGCCCCCCACCAAGAAGAAAACCGCGAAGAAGTAATTGCCGCTAGGCAAAGTCGCCGACGAAGGGATTGCTCTCCCGCTCGTCGCCGAAGGTCGACAAGGGGCCGTGTCCGGGAATGAAGGTCACGTCGTCGCCGAGCGGCCACAGTTTTTCCCGAATGGAGCGGACCAGCGTGTCGTAATCGCCGCGCGGGAAATCCGTGCGACCGATCGACCCCTGGAACAGCACGTCGCCGACCACGGCAATCCGAGACTGGCGATCGAAAAAAACGACATGTCCCGGCGTATGGCCGGGCGTGTGGATCACCTCCAGACTCACCTCGCCGATGCATACCGTATCGCCGCCCTCCAGCCAGCGATCGGGCACGAAAGCCTCGGCGCGCGGAAATCCGAACATCTGGCTTTGCTGCGGCAGCTGGTCGATCCAGAAGGACTCTTCGCGCTGCGGCCCCTCGATGCCGACGCCGAGCCGGCGCTTGAGCTCCGCCGTGCCGCCGGCATGATCAATGTGGCCGTGGGTAAGGAGAATCTTCTCGATCTTTACGTCGAATCGCGCGATCGCCGCCTGAACCACGTCGAGGTCGCCGCCCGGGTCGACTACCGCTCCCTTCATGGTTTTCTCGCACCATAGCAGCGAACAGTTCTGCTGGAACGGCGTGACGGGAATGACGCGGAACAGCATCAAACGTCGATGTTGCGCGCGTACAGCGCGTTGCCCTCGATGAAAGCGCGCCTCGGCTCGACGTTGTCGCCCATCAGGGTGGTGAAGATCTCGTCGGCGGCGATCGCGTCGTCGATCTGCACCTTGAGCAGGCGCCGCGTCGTCGGGTCCATCGTCGTCTCCCAAAGCTGCTCCGGGTTCATCTCGCCAAGGCCCTTGTAGCGTTGCTTGGAGAGCCCGCGCTCGACTTCCGCCAACAGCCAGCCCATCGCCTCGGCGAAACTGCCCACCGCCTGGGACTTCTCGCCACGGCGCATCAGGGCATTCTTGCCGATCAGGCCGGACACCAGCTGAGAGGTATGGCGAATTTGCTGGTAATCCCCGGAGAGGAGGAACTCCTCGTCGAGGGTACCGGTCTTGAGGTTGCCATGGCGCATCTTCTCGACCCGAAGCTGCCAGCGCTCGGTCTTGTCGTCGAAGCGTGCCTCGACCCTGATGGCGGCCGGCAGCTGCGCAGAGAGGCGCTCGGCGGAGTCGCGCGCGGCGGCCTCGTCGGACAAGTCGATAACGATGCCGTGCGCGAGCATGGCGTGCAGGACGTCGCCATCGATGAAGCCGCCGAGGCGGGTAATCACCGCCTCGGCAAGCAGGTAGGCGCGCGCCAATTCCGCCAGCGCTTCGCCGCGGATCGGTTCGACGTCCTCGCGGGGCTTCAACTCGGCATCGTCGAGGGCAAGTCGCAGGAGATGCTGGTTCAGCTCGTGGTCATCCTTGATGTAACGCTCGCTCTTGCCGTGCTTGATCTTGTAGAGCGGCGGCTGGGCAATGTAAATATGGCCGCGCTCGACCAGTTCGGGCATTTGCCGGTAGAAAAAAGTCAGCAGCAGTGTGCGGATGTGTGCGCCGTCGACATCCGCGTCGGTCATGATGATAATGCGGTGGTAGCGGAGTTTCTCCGGCTTGTAATCATCTCCTTTACCTATGCCCGTTCCAAGTGCCGTGATCAGCGTTGCTATTTCCTGCGATGAGATAAGCTTGTCGAAGCGCGCCTTCTCGACGTTGAGGATCTTGCCCTTGAGCGGCAGAATGGCCTGGAACTTTCGGTCTCGGCCCTGCTTGGCGGAGCCGCCGGCGGAGTCGCCCTCAACCAGATACAGTTCGCACAGCGCCGGATCTTTCTCTTGGCAGTCGGCGAGCTTGCCGGGCAGGCCGATGCCATCGAGCACACCCTTGCGCCGCGTCATTTCGCGCGCCTTGCGCGCCGCTTCCCGCGCGCGTGCTGCTTCGACGATCTTTCCGGTGATGATTCTGGCATCAGCCGGACGCTCAAGAAGGAACTCCGCCAGTTTGGTTCCGACGATTTCCTGCACGGCCGGCTGCGCTTCCGAGGACACCAGCTTCATCTTGGTCTGGGAAGCGAACTTAGGATCAGGCATTTTCACCGAGAGCACACAGGCCAGCCCCTCGCGCATGTCATCACCGGAGATCTCGACCTTTGCCTTCTTGGCTACGTCGTTCTCTTCAATATACTTGTTGATGGCGCGGGTCATTGCATGCCTCAGTCCCGTAAGGTGGGTTCCGCCATCGGCCTGCGGGATATTGTTGGTAAAGCACAAAACCTGCTCCGCGTAGGAATCATTCCATTGCATCGCCACTTCGACGCCGATGATGCCTCCGCTAGGCAAAGACGTTTCGCCGGCGGCGTGGAACACCGTTGGGTGCAACACGGTCTTAGCTCGGTTGATGTACTCGACGAAGCCTGTCACACCGCCGGAGAAGGCGAAATTCTCTTCCTTACCTATGCGCTGGTCGACGAGCTTGATCTTGACGCCGTTATTGAGGAATGAAAGCTCGCGCAGGCGTTTGGCGAGGATATCGTAGTGAAACTCGACTGTTCCGAAGATGTCCTCGTCAGCGAGGAAGTGAACCTCGGTGCCGGTGCCATGAGCATCGCCAATCACCCTGAGTGGGCTGATTTCAACGCCGTTATGCACCTCAATCAAGCGTCCTACGACGTGACCACGCTGGAATTCCAGGTAGTGCTTCTTGCCGTTCCGGCGGATTGTCAGGCGAAGCCACTTTGACAGCGCATTGACGCAAGAAACACCAACACCATGAAGGCCGCCTGATACCTTGTAAGAATTTGAATCGAATTTGCCGCCCGAATGCAGACCTGTCATTGCCATTTCGGCGGCCGAACGTTTGGGCTCCTGCTTATCATCGTACTTGATGCCCGTCGGGATGCCGCGCCCGTTGTCGGCCACTGAAATGGAATTATCGGGATGAATGGTAATGACAATGTCGTCACAGTAGCCCGCCAAAGCCTCATCTACTGCATTGTCAACCACCTCGAACACCATATGATGGAGACCGGTGCCGTCTGACGTATCGCCGATGTACATGCCGGGACGCAGACGTACCGCCTCAAGACCTTCCAGTTGCTGGATCGAATGTTCGTCGTAACTGCCGCCATTCTCAGGCGCAATTGTATCTTTGTCTTCGCTCATCGATGATTACTTGTAAACCGGAAAATTAGATACGCATCGGCATTACGACGTACTTGAAACGATCATTGCCGGGCAGGGTGATAAGTGCGCTTGAATTCGCATCGGCCAATTTGACCTCAACTTCTTCGTTGGAAACATTATTGAGCACGTCGAGCAGATAGGTGACGTTGAAGCCAATGTCCAGGGCTTCATCATCGTAGGCAATTTCCAGCTCTTCCTGTGCTTCTTCCTGATCGGCATTGCTGCTGATGATCTTCAGGCTGCCTGGGGCCAGAACAATTCTGATGCCGCGGAATTTCTCGTTGGTAAGGATGGCTGCGCGATGCAGGGACTGCAGCAGGGTTGCTCTCGAAAGCGTAATCACCTTGGTGTGATTCTGCGGAATAACACGTTCATAGTCCGGAAATTTGCCATCGATCAGTTTCGAGACCAGTTCAATTGATCCGAAGCGAAAAACCGCCTGGTTGGGAGAAAGACGGATGTCCAGCGCTTCATCATTGTCAGACAGCAAGCGTGAGAGTTCAAGAATGGTCTTGCGCGGCAGGATGACTTCCGTACGGGAAAATGACTCGGACAGATTTTCGCTGGCATACGCCAGGCGGTGACCATCCGTCGCCACGGCACAAATCTCCTTTCCAGTAACCACCAGAAGCAATCCATTCAGGTAATAACGGATGTCCTGCTGGGCCATGGCGTATTGAACCAGCCCAATCAAACGCTTGAACTGTTTCTGGGTTAACTGCAGTCTTGCCTGTTCATTATCGGCCTGAGCCATGCGCGGATAGTCCTCGGCCGGCAGTGTCTGCAGGTTGAATCGGCTTTTCCCTGCACGCACATGCATTCTCTTTTCCGCAAGTTCCAGGCTGACTTCCGCACTATCGGGCAGCGAGCGCAGGATGTCCTGAAGTTTCCTGGCACCAACGGTTACAGACGATTTCTCGGTACCTCCTGCACCAGGCGTTTGCGTGCGAATTTGGATTTCTATATCCGTTGCCAAAAATGTCAGTTGATCACCACTTTTTTCGATCAGTACGTTTGAAAGTATGGGAAGCGTATGACGCTTTTCGACAATGCCGCAAACAGACTGAAGCGGCGTGAGAATGCTGTCACGTTGAGTTTTAATAAGGAGCATATATAAATCTCCAAATAGATATTAGTGTACCGACTTTTTTTGTGGAAAACTAAAAAAAATGTATATTAATCAAATTGTTGTTTTGTTCATAAGGCTATGGATTAGATTCGTAAACCCCTGTGTAGAAAATGTCTATAAATATTATTCACAGGCAATTTTTATTTGTTATCCACAAAGTTTCATCAAGTTGCTAACCCTTTAAAACTTGTGTCAGGACCAATAGATCATGATTGATTGTATTGTCCTTGATGCGAAGGTCAGCAATCGTTCGGCAAGCATGCAGGACAGTCGTATGGTCCCTGCCACCGAATGCTTCCCCGATTGCCGGCAGACTGGCTGGAGTAAGTTCCTTGGCCAGCCACATTGCAACTTGGCGCGGCCTCGCTACTATTCGTGTCCGTTTCTTGGAATGCATGTCGGACACCTTGATCTTGTAATACTCGGCGACTGTCTTCTGGATCGACTCGAAGGTTATCTGCCTGTTGTGCGCACCCAGAAGATCCTTGAGGGCTTCCTTGGCAACTTCAAGATTGATTTCACGCCCATGGAAGCGGGCAAATGCCAAAACCTTTTTAAGCGCCCCTTCGAGTTCCCGCACGTTCGAGCGAAGATGCTTGGCAATCAGGAAAGCAACATCCTCGTTGACCTCGATTTTTTCTGCTTCGGCCTTTTTCTTCAGAATGGCGACGCGCATCTCGAGTTCGGGGGGTTCTATGGCCACGGTCAGTCCCCAGTCGAATCTCGAGATCAGGCGATCTTCCAGCCCAGTAATGTCTTTTGGGTAGGTATCACAGGTGATGACGATCTGCTTCTTTGCTTCGATTAATGCATTGAAGGCATAGAAAAACTCTTCCTGTGTCCGATTTTTGTTGTTGAAGAACTGTATGTCGTCGATAAGAAGAAGGTCCAGGGACCGGTAATAGCGCTTGAAAACATCGAATGATTTCTGTTGGTAGGCACGAACGACATCCGCGTAGTAGTCCTCGGCATGGACATAGCGAATGACGTTATCCGGATTCTGCCTGTACACCTCGTTGCCAAGCGCGTGTATCAAGTGAGTTTTACCCAGACCGACGCCGCCATAGATGAACAAGGGATTATATGAAGTGCCAGGATTCAAGGCGACTTGTTGTGCCGCTGCGCGAGCCAGGTCGTTGGCGCGGCCGGTTACCAGCGTATCGAAGGTAAATGAAGAATTGAGGCGGGTTTTTTCGTATTGGGCAACGTGCCCAGGTGAGGAAAGGATGGGGGTTGGAGTAACGGCGCCTGGAATCTCATTAATCGCTTTGAAGGCAGGATGAGCAGCATCCAGACGTTTGATTTCGGAATGTTCAGGCAGATTGATGGAAATCCGGACGGGTTCCTCAAAGAACTGCCTTGCCATGTCCTCCAACCGACGCAAGTAACGCTCCCGAACCCATTGCAGGACGAAGCGATTTGGAGCGACGAGCTTCAAGTCTTTTTCCGAATCGTCTCCACCCTCCAAGCGCAGCGCCTTGATCCAGGTGTTGAACTGCTGAGGAGGGAGTTCCTGCTCGAGTTGCTGGAGACAGGATGACCAAAAGGCATTCATTGATAATGACCCGTCAGCATGCAGAATGCATGGAGAACGTCTGTAATCAGAAAATTTTTGATAATTATTTGATTATTATTGTTTTTATTGAAATCGCCGTCGTCCGGGCCGGATCTTGTTCTGGATTCTGAGTTGCGAATTCTAGCGCCAAAACAGAAGAGTTATCCACAGGCACGCAAAAAAATTGGCATTGACAAAGCAAAGAGAAAATTATGTAATCCCACGTTTATCTTTTCATAGACAGACGGCTGCCATGAAACGCACATATCAACCTTCCGTGATTCGGCGCAAACGTACCCATGGTTTCCTTGTGCGCATGCGTACGCGGGGTGGGCGCGCAGTCATTCGCGCGCGCCGCGCAAAAGGACGCGCCCGCCTCGGCGCATGAAGTGACGGTAGCGGACGTCGATAAAGGCTTCCGCGGCGAATACCGGCTACGCAAAACGGATGATTTCTCATCCGTTTTTGCTTTTCGCAAGATCCTCCGCGGTAGGCATTTCGATCTGCTTCATCGTCCGAATACGGCGGGAACGGCCAGACTGGGCGTAATCGTTGCAAAAAGATTCGTCCGATCTGCAGTCAATCGCAATCTCATCCGTCGCATTGTGCGAGAATCCTTCCGCCTGTCCAGGATGTGGCTACCGCAGAGCGACATCGTGGTCAGAGTATCTGTGCGAATGGAAAATCTCGACAGGCAAGCCCTGCATGACGAGATCGAAAAGTTATTTGCCCGCCTTCAATGAACAAGCTGCTAGTAATGATCGTGAGAATTTACCGGGCAGCCATTAGTCCCGTATTGGGAAGAAATTGTCGCTTTCATCCAAGCTGTTCCGAATATGCCATCGAGGCCATAGAGCGGCATGGTGGCTGCAGAGGTGCATGGTTGACCGCCAAGCGCATATCGCGATGCCATCCTTGGCATCCCGGCGGGTACGATCCCGTTCCCTGAATCAATAAAAACACGAGTCGATTGATGGACAATCAACGCCTGATACTCCTGCTGGTTTTCCTGTTTTCTCTTTTCATGCTTTGGGATGGCTGGCAGAAGCAGAATCAGCCCATTCAAGCAACAACCAAGGAAATTCCGGCCCGTCAGAATGCGCCACAGGCAGGCGGCGCATTGCCGGTGCCGTCTGCGGGCCTGTCCCCTTCTCTGTCCCCCGCTACGGCCACCGTTCCTGCCGCGTCAGCCACAAAGGAAGTCTCGGGCGGGACGAAGGCGATGATAAAGACAGATATTTACATTGCCGAGATTTCATCAATGGGTGGTGATCTCGTCGGCCTTGAATTGATTCAGCAAAAGGCGACGGAGGATAAGAGCAAGCCGTTTGTTCTGATGGAGAACTCCAGGGAACGGACCTATGTGGCCCAAACCGGCCTTATTGGCGAGGGGCTGCCCAACCACAAAACCGAGTACAAGCTTGAACCCGCCACGTATGAAATGAAACCCGGTGCGGACAAACTCGAGATTCGACTGGCGACCGTCGCGGCGAATGGCTTCAAGGTGGAGAAGATCTATACCTTTCATCGTGGCAGTTACCAGATCGATGTCGGATACGAGATCGAAAACCGGCGACAGGAACCGCTTCTGGCACATGCTTACTTTCAGCTGACGCGCGATGGAATCGTCCCGGAATCCAGCATGACCAACATAGCCACTTTCACTGGACCGGCAATCTATACAGACGAAGGCAAGTTCCAGAAAGTCCCCTTCACAGACGTGGATAAAGGCAAAGCCAAATACATACAGAAGGCCGGGGATGGCTGGCTGGCGATGGTTCAGCATTATTTTGTCGCCGGGTGGACGCCCCAGGGCAAGGATGAGCGCGAGTTCTTCGTTCGCAAGGTTGCCGACAATCTCTATTCGGCCGGCATCATTCTCCCTGTACCGGCCGTGGCGCCTGGTCAGAGCGCCAAAATCAGCGTGCCGCTCTATGCCGGCCCTCAGGAACAGGCCAAGCTAGAAAAGATCGCCCCGGGATTCGATTTGGTCGTGGACTATGGTTGGCTGACGGTGATCGCATCGCCAATCTATTGGTTGTTGGAATTGATTCATCGGCTCGTCGGCAACTGGGGATGGTCAATCATCCTATTGACGGTGGTAGTCAAGGCCATTTTCTTCCCGCTTTCGGCGGCCAGCTACCGCTCCATGGCAAAAATGAAGGTTGTTACACCGAAGTTAATGAAAATAAAAGAACAATTTGCGCACGACCGCAATCGCATGAACCAGGAAATGATGGAGCTTTACCGCAAAGAGAAAATCAATCCCCTTGGCGGATGTCTGCCCATCATGGTGCAGATACCCGTCTTCATTGCTCTTTACTGGGTTCTTCTCGGTAGCGTCGAGATGCGTCACGCACCCTGGCTGCTCTGGATCCAGGACCTGTCATCGAAAGATCCTTACTATGTTCTGCCCATCATCATGGGTGTGTCCACGCTGATCCAGACCAGGCTGAATCCTACTCCGCCCGACCCGATTCAGGCGAAGGTCATGATGGCCATGCCCATCATTTTTACCTTCATGTTCCTCTGGTTCCCGTCCGGTTTGGTGCTGTACTGGACGACCAACAACATTCTGTCGATCGCCCAGCAGTGGCAGATCACGCGCCTCATCGAGGGTGGCAAACAAAAGAACCGCTGATCTGATTGCCGCTGTTGCCACCGCTCCTGGGCGCGGTGGTATTGGCATCGTACGTCTGTCCGGCGCCGACCTTGACTTGGTCGCGCGCCAACTCACAGGCTTCCTCCCCCGACCCCGCCGCGCGTCCCTCGCCCGCTTTCTGGATGGGTCGGGGGAAGAGATCGATGAAGGCATCCTCCTTTACTTTCCGGCGCCGCATTCCTTCACGGGAGAAGATGTTCTGGAGTTGCAGGGACATGGGGGACCGGTGGTTATGCAACTCTTGTTGCGGCGCTGCCTGGAACTGGGGGCTCGCCTGGCCGAGCCCGGCGAGTTCACACGGCGCGCCTATCTCAATGACAAGATGGATCTGGCCCAGGCAGAAGCCGTGGCTGATCTGATCGAGGCATCCACGGCGGCGGCGGCCCGGTTTGCAGTGCGATCGCTTTCCGGAGAGTTTTCCCGAGCCGTCCGAGAATTGGTTGAAAGGCTGATTGCCTTACGTACGCTGGTCGAAGCCACCCTTGATTTTCCTGAAGAAGAAATCGATTTTTTGCGTCAATCCGATGCAACGGGCCGACTGGACGGGCTAACAGCGGAAGTCCGCAAGCTGTTGGGGGGCGCGCGCCAGGGCAGCCTGCTGCGCAGCGGACTGCAAATTGTCCTGGCGGGTCAGCCCAATGTCGGGAAATCCAGTCTGCTCAATCGGCTGGCGGGCGAGGAACGGGCCATCGTCACGGCGATTCCCGGAACAACACGGGACGCCCTTCGCGAAACCATCCAGATACACGGGATTCCTCTGCACGTTGTAGATACCGCCGGCCTGCGTGAGACCGAGGATGAAGTGGAGCTGATGGGTGTTGCCCGAAGCTGGCAGGAAATCGAGAGGGCGGATGTGGTGCTCCACCTGCTGGACGCGCGTGTCGGCATGACCCTGGAAGACCGAGAGATCGCCTCCCGCCTGCCTCATGATGTCGAGCAGATCGTCCTTTATAACAAATGCGACCTGATTGGCCGCTTTCCCGCAAGAGCGGAAGAGAAAGGGAGGCTCAGCCTTTGGATATCGGCTAAAACAGGCGCGGGCATCGATATTCTGAAAAGCGAGCTGTTGCGGGTGGCGGGCTGGCAAGACGGCATGGAAGATGTATTTCTGGCAAGGGAGCGGCACCTGATTGCCCTGGAGAAAGCCTTGATGCACTTGATGGAAGCCGCGACCAGAACGGAGAGGCTGGAATTGCTGGCGGAGGAATTGCGCCTGGCCCAGGAAGCGCTCTCGCAAATTTCGGGAGAATTCACTCCTGACGACCTGATTGGGGAGATCTTCTCCCGATTCTGCATCGGCAAGTAAGAAGGACCGGATGGTATGTTCCACGTGGAACCGATCGGGCTCGTTTTTTTGTGCACCGCCGCATTTGCGGCAGGACTGATCGATGCTGTCATCGGGGGTGGGGGGCTGATCCAGATCCCGGCGCTATTCAATGTCCAGCCCCAGGCACCAGCCGCAACGGTTTTCGGCACCAACAAACTTGCCAGCATTTTCGGCACTGCCAGCGCTGCGCTGCGCTATACCCGTCGTATCAATGTCCCCTGGAAGGCGGCTCTGCCGGCTGCCCTGTCGGCTTTTGTCTTGTCTTATTTCGGGGCCATGACTGTTTCCCTGTTGCCCCGGGAGTGGTTGCGGCCATTGGTGCTGGTGCTGCTGATCGTCGTAACCCTCTATACCTATGTCAGGAAAGATCTCGGTACGGTGGATCAGAATCGCCATCATGGCCGGCGTGACATGCTCCTGGCCACCTTGTTCGGCGGCGTGATTGGCTTCTATGACGGATTCTTTGGCCCGGGCACGGGCAGCTTTCTTGTTTTCATGTTCGTGCGCGTGTTCGGCCTGGATTTTCTGCGCGCCTCGGCTTCCGCCAAGATCGTGAATGCCGCTACCAATTTGTCGGCGTTGATTTTCTTTGGCATGAACGCCCAACTCCTCCTGGCCACCGGTTTGGCCATGGCCGCTTTCAATATCGGCGGATCATTGTTGGGCTCGCACCTGGCGATTCGGCATGGCTCTAACTTCGTCCGGCGTGTTTTTCTCGTTGTGGCCGCGATTTTTATCGTGAAGTTTGGCTGGGACACCATTCTTGCTGATATCGACATCGATTAATGATTCAGCAATGGACATGTATACAAACTTTCTTGTATCATAGGTTGAGCGCGCCAATTATTTGAACAGTAAACAAAATGCCTGTGCACCGCGCTGAGATATTTTGATAACCGAAACATAGCTTGTATGATTGCGGTAAGGTGCTAATTCAAGAAAGCGCCACTCACCGTATTTTTTGAGGAGGAGTCAATGAAGAGGAAATCCCTTGTTGTTGCGCTGCTGTCTGCAGGCGCGGTCACGTTAGCTTATGCCGACATCACTGTTGGCGTTACGGTTTCGGCGACCGGCCCGGCCGCTTCGCTGGGCATTCCCGAAAAAAACACCGTCGCGCTGATGCCGACCAACATCGGTGGCCAGAAGGTCAACTACATCGTTCTCGATGACGGCTCGGATACCACGACGGGCGTCAAGAACGTGCGCAAGCTGACCAGTGAGGACAAAGTCGACATTATCCTCGGCTCGAGCACGACGCCGGTTTCCCTGGCGATGATTGATCCCGCGGCAGAAGCCGAAACGCCGATGATCTCCATGGCTGCCAGTGCCGCGATTGTCGAGCCGGTAGATGCCAAGAAACGCTGGATTTTCAAGACCCCACAAAACGACGTGCAGATGGCTACCGCCATCACCGAGCATATGAGCAATAATGGGATCAAGACGGTGGCCTTCATTGGCTTCAACGATGCCTACGGCGAGGGCTGGTGGCAACAGTTCAGCAAGGTCGCCGAGGCGCGCAAGATAAAAGTGGTGGCCAACGAGCGTTATGCCCGCACCGACACCTCGGTCACTGGCCAGGTTCTGAAGATGATGTCGGCCAATCCGGACGCTGTGCTTGTCGCCGGTGCCGGCACGCCTTCCGCGCTGCCGCAGAAGGCCCTCAAGGAAAAAGGCTACAAGGGCAAGATGTACCAGACGCACGGCGTCGCCAACAACGATTTCCTGCGCGTCTGCGGCAAGGATTGCGAAGGCACCTTCCTGCCGGCCGGTCCGGTGCTGGTGGCTTCGCAATTGCCGGATTCCAATCCGGTGAAGAAGTCCGCGCTGGAATACATCAACAAGTACGAGAAGGCCCATGGGCCCGGCAGCGTATCCACTTTCGGCGCGCATGGCTGGGATTCTGGCCTGCTGTTGGCGCACGCTGCTCCGATTGCGCTGAAGAAAGCCAAGCCTGGCACCAAGGAATTCCGCGCTGCCTTGCGCGACGCGCTGGAAGGCCTCAAGGATGTCTATGGCGCGCACGGTGTGTTTAACATGTCACCCACCGACCACCTCGGCCTCGACCAGCGCGCACGCGTGATGGTCAAGATCGAAGGCGGCAAGTGGGTGCTGCAGAAGTAAGCGGGGCCGGCTGATCCTGCCGCGTCACGATGGGGCGGCAGCCGGCGGAAAAGCCGCCGGAAACGTGGAATCGGGAGAGGGCGCATGTGGGAGCGGTGACGTACAATCGCCGTTCGCGCAGCGCCCTTTTTTTGCAGCTATAAATGACAAGAAACAATGGACTTGCAAATCGCATTGCTGCTCGGCCAGGACGGCATTGTCAACGGTGCCATCTATGCGCTGCTGGCGCTGGCCCTGGTGCTGGTATTCGCCGTCACCCGCGTCATCTACATTCCCCAGGGTGAATTCGTCGCCTACGGCGCACTGACCCTGGCCGCCTTCCAGGCCGGCAAGACGCCAGGCACGCTTTGGTTCCTGCTGGGTGCCGGCGTACTGGTGGCGGTCATCGATACGGTGATCGCGGTACGTGCCGGCGCGCTTGGGCGCATGAAGCGAATCGTGCTGTGGAATTTGGCCTATCCGGCGGTCGTGGCTGGCCTCGTCCTGGGTCTGGAGCCCGCGAAATTGCCCCTGGTGGCACAGGCTGCCCTTTCGCTGGTGATCGTCGTGCCGCTGGGTCCGATGATCTATCGCCTGGCCTTTCAGCCGCTGGCGGAAGCTTCCGTGCTGGTGCTGCTCATCGTCTCGGTGGCGGTGCATACGGCCATGGTTGGTCTGGGACTCCTCTTCTTCGGTGCCGAAGGCTCGCGCACCACGCCCTTCAGCGAGGCGCAATTCACCCTGGGCACGCTGAATGTCAATGGCCAGACGCTGTGGGTAATCGGCTCCAGCATCGTGCTGATCATTGCCCTTTACCAGTTTTTCGGCCGCACTCTGTACGGCAAGGCGTTGCGTGCCACCGCCATCAATCGGGTCGGTGCGCGCCTGATGGGCATTTCCACCACCATGGCGGGCAAGCTGTCCTTCACGCTGGCGGCGGGCATCGGTGCATTTTCCGGCATCCTGATCGCGCCGATCACCACGGTGTACTACGACACCGGTTTCCTCGTCGGCCTGAAGGGCTTCGTTGCCGCCATCATCGCCGGCCTGGTGAGCTACCCGCTGGCCGCCGCCGGCGCCATCCTGGTTGGCCTGCTCGAATCCTTCTCTTCCTTCTGGGCCAGCGCCTTCAAGGAAGTCATCGTGTTCACCCTGATCATCCCGGTCCTGGTATGGCGCTCGCTGACTTCGCACCACGTGGAGGAAGAGGAATGAAGCAACGCCTCCCCCTGCTGGTGTTTTTGGCGTTGCTCGCGATCGGCCCGTCCGTGCTGCCGGAGTTCTACATCACGCTGCTCAACTACATTGGCCTGTATGCCATTGTCGCCATCGGCCTCGTGCTGCTGACGGGGGTGGGCGGCCTGACTTCCTTCGGCCAGGCGGCCTTCGTCGGCCTCGGTGCCTATACCACGGCTTATCTGACCACGGCCCACGCCGTGTCGCCGTGGCTGACTTTGCTGATCGGCCTGACTGTAACGGCGGCGGTGGCGCTGATACTCGGCTTCCTCACGCTGCGGCTCTCCGGCCATTACCTGCCGCTGGGCACCATCGCCTGGGGCCTCAGCCTGTATTTCCTCTTCGGCAATCTCGAATTCCTCGGCGGCCACACCGGTCTCACCGGCATTCCGGTTCTCGGGCTGTTCGGCTTTGAACTGCATACCGGGCGCGAGTTCTATTACCTGATCTGGCTGGTGCTGCTCGGTGCCGTGCTGGCGACTCAGAATCTGCTCGATTCGCGGGAGGGGCGGGCCATCCGTGCGCTCAAGGGTGGTGGCCTGATGGCGGAGAGCATGGGCGTCAACACCGCCCGCACCAAGATCGTCATTTTTCTGATCGCCGCGCTGTTCGCCTGCGTTTCCGGCTGGCTGTACGCCCATTTGCAGCGCTTTGTGAACCCGACGCCGTTCGGTCTGCACATCGGCATCGAATATCTCTTCATGGCGGTGGTCGGCGGCGCGGCGCACGTCTGGGGCGCGTTGGTCGGCGCCGGCGTGATTACCATCCTCAAGCAATGGCTGCAGGATCTTTTGCCGAAACTTCTGGGGCAGAGCGGCAATTTCGAGGCAATCGTCTTCGGGATTTTGCTGGTTCTGGTACTGCAGCGGGCGCGTGACGGCATCTGGCCCTGGGTGGTGCGTCTCATCCCGATCAAGGCAGCCCAGCGGGTGGTTGCCGAAGCCGAGCCGCTGCCGCATCGCGAGATGCCGGCTCTCGGTACGGTGCTCCTGGAAGTCAAGGATGCCTGCAAACGGTTTGGCGGTCTGGTCGCCAACAACAACATGAGCCTGACGGTGAAGGCCGGCGAGGTGATGGCCCTTATCGGCCCCAACGGCGCCGGCAAGAGCACCATGTTCAACTGCATTTCCGGCGTCGATCCGGTCACATCGGGCGAAGTGCGTTTTATCGGTGAGCGCATCGATCACCTTGAGTCTCGCGAAATTGCGCGGCGCGGCATGGGCCGCACCTTTCAGCACGTGCGCCTGCTGCCGACCATGAGTGTGCTGGAGAACGTCGCCATCGGCGCCCATCTGCGCGGATCGAAGGGCGTGCTGTCGGCCTCCCTGCGCCTCGAGCGCGCCGAGGAGGCGCGCCTGCTGGCTGAGGCCAAACGTCAGCTCGAGCGCGTCGGTCTGGGAGAGCATCTTTTCGACGAGGCCGGCAGCCTGCCGCTTGGGCAGCAGCGCGTGCTGGAGATCGCCCGGGCGCTATGCGCCGATCCTTGCCTGCTGCTGCTCGACGAGCCGGCGGCGGGCCTGCGCTATATGGAGAAGCAGGCGCTGGCCGAACTGCTGCGCAAGCTGCGCGGGGAGGGCATGGGCATCCTGCTGGTGGAGCACGACATGGATTTCGTCATGGGCCTGGCCGACCGCGTCGTCGTCATGGAGTTCGGCGAGAAGATTTCCGAGGGCCTCCCCGAGGAAGTGCAGAAGGATCCGGTGGTGCTCGAAGCCTATCTCGGGGGGGTGGAGTGATGGCCGCCCCCATTCTCGAGGTCAACGATCTCTGCGTCTCCTACGGCAAGGTGGAGGCCCTGCACCACATCAACCTCAGGGTCGAAGCGGGCAAGATCGTCACGGTGATCGGCCCCAACGGCGCCGGCAAGACCACCATGCTTTCCGCCATCATGGGTTTGTTGCCCTCGAAGGGTGAAATTCAGTTCCGGGGCGAAGTGCAGCGCGACATCGAGGTCGAGCACCTCGTCACGATGGGCATGACGCTGGTGCCGGAGAAGCGCGAGCTGTTCGGCGAGATGAGCGTGGAGGACAACCTGCTGCTTGGCGCCTTCCAGCGCTATCGTCATGGCGACCGCGACGAGGGCAAGACCATGGACCAGGTCTTCGGCACCTTTCCGCGTCTGAAGGAGCGCCGCATGCAGCTCGCCGGCACGCTCTCCGGCGGCGAGCGGCAGATGCTGGCCGTGGGCCGCGCCCTGATGGCCAAGCCGAAGCTGCTCATGCTCGACGAGCCCAGCCTCGGCCTCGCCCCGCTCATCGTGCGCGAGATCTTTCACATCATCGCCGACCTGAAGCAGACCGGTGTCGCCATCCTGCTGGTCGAGCAGAACGCCCGCGCCGCGCTGCAGATCGCCGATTACGGCTATGTGCTGGAAACCGGCAGCATCGCCCTCGAGGGCGAGAGCCGCGCCCTGGCGGACGACCCGCGCGTCGTCGAAACCTACCTCGGATTGGGCGGCAAGAAGCAGTAAGCACCTGTAAGGTAAGGATTAAGCAGGGAAATGTTTCACGTGAAACATTTCCCTGTTTTTTTGTCTTGTCCTCGCGTATCATGGCGCCTCTCTGAAGCGATCACCGAGCCATGCTGTTCCCCACGCGCTATGACGTCATCATTATCGGCGGCGGCCATGCCGGCACCGAGGCGGCGCTCGCCGCCGCGCGCGCGGGCTGCCGCACGCTGCTGCTGACGCACAACATCGAGACGCTGGGGGCGATGTCCTGCAACCCCTCCATCGGGGGCATCGGCAAGGGGCACCTGGTCAAGGAAGTCGACGCCCTCGGCGGCGCCATGGCGGCGGCCACCGACGAGGCCGGCATCCAGTTTCGCATCCTCAATTCCAGCAAAGGCCCGGCGGTGCGCGCCACGCGCGCCCAGGCCGACCGCGTGCTGTACAAGGCGGCGATCCGCCGCCGCCTGGAGAACCAGCCCAACCTGACGCTGTTCCAGGCGGCCGTCGACGACCTCACCGTCACAGGCGACCGCGTTACCGGCGCCGTCACCCAGCTCGGCCTGCGCTTCGAGGCCGAAACCGTCGTGCTGACCGCCGGCACCTTCCTCGCCGGCCTGATCCATGTCGGCCTCGACCACTACCAGGCCGGCCGCATGGGCGATCCCCCCGCCGCCAGCCTGGCCGCACGCCTGCGCGAGCTGAAGCTCCCCGCCGGCCGCCTGAAGACCGGTACGCCGCCGCGCCTCGACGGCCGCACGATCGATTTCTCGGTGATGGCCGTGCAGCCGGGCGACGACCCGGCGCCGGTGTTTTCCTTCCTTGGAAATGCTGCGCAGCATCCGCAGCAATTGCCCTGCTGGATCACCCACACCAACCAGCGCACGCACGATATCATCCGCGGCGGGCTGGATCGTTCACCAATGTTTACAGGCGTCATCGAAGGAGTGGGTCCTCGCTACTGCCCCTCCATCGAGGACAAGATCCACCGCTTCGCCGACAAGACGAGCCACCAGATCTTCCTCGAGCCGGAAGGCCTGACCACGCACGAGATCTACCCGAACGGCATCTCCACCAGCCTGCCCTTCGACGTGCAGCTGGAGCTCGTGCACTCCATCCCCGGCCTGGAACGCGCCCACATCCTGCGCCCCGGCTACGCCATCGAGTACGACTACTTCGACCCGCGCGGCCTGCATTCCTCGCTGGAAACCAAGGCCATCCGCAACCTGTTCTTCGCCGGCCAGATCAACGGCACCACCGGCTACGAGGAAGCCGCCGCGCAGGGCCTGCTCGCCGGTCTCAACGCCGCCCTGCGTGCCAAGGGCGAAGCGCCGTGGTGCCCGCGCCGCGACGAGGCCTACCTCGGCGTGCTGGCCGACGACCTCATCACGCGCGGCGTCTCCGAGCCCTATCGCATGTTCACCAGCCGCGCCGAATACCGCCTCAGCCTGCGCGAGGACAATGCCGACCTGCGCCTGACCGAGGCCGGTCGCCGCCTCGGCATCGTCGACGACGCGCGCTGGGACGCCTTCAGCCGCAAGCGCGACGCCATCGCCCGCGAGCAGGAGCGACTGAAGACGACCTGGGTGAATCCGAAGACCGTGGACGCCGCCAATGCCGAGCGCGTTCTCGGCAAGCCGCTCGAGCACGAATACAGCCTGGCCGAGTTGTTGCGCCGGCCCGACGTCAGCTACGCCAGCCTGATGACTCTGCCCGGCGCCGGCGAACCGATTTTCGATGCGCAGGCCGTCGAGCAGCTCGAGATCCAGGCCAGGTACCAGGGCTACATCGACCGCCAGGCCGAGGAAATCGCCAAGAGCCGCGAGCAGGAAGACACGCCGCTGCCCGACGACCTCGACTACCGCACGGTGCGCGGCCTCTCGATCGAAGTGCAGCAGAAGCTCAACCAGCACCGGCCGGAAACCCTCGGCCAGGCTTCGCGCATCCAGGGCATCACGCCGGCCGCGATTTCGCTGCTGCTGGTGCACCTGAAGCGGCGTGGCTCATTGGTGCGGGATTTCCGCAAACGCGCATGAATGCTGCAGAGCAACTGTCGCGCGGCCTTGCCGCGCTGGGCCTGGATTTGCCGCCCGCCGCGCAGGAGAAATTGCTGGCCTTCGCCGCGCTGCTGGGCAAGTGGAACAAGGTGTACAACCTCACCGCTCTGCGCGACGAGGAACAGGTGATCAGCCACCACCTGCTGGATTCGCTGGCCGTGCTGCCGCATCTAGGCAACGCCAAGAGGTTGGCCGACATCGGCAGCGGCGGCGGCTTGCCGGGCATCCCGCTCGCCATCGCGCGGCCGGACCTGCAGGTGGCGCTGGTCGAAACCAACCAGAAGAAATCGGCCTTCCAGCAGCAGGCGAAGATCGAGTTGGGACTCGCCAACGTCAGCGTGCATTGCACGCGCGTCGAAGCCTGGCGTCCGGCGGAGAAGTTCGACGCGGTGATCTCGCGCGCCTTCTCCGACCTGGCCGAGTTCGTCAAGCTGTCCGGCCATCTGCTTGCCGAAGGCGGCGCGCTGCTGGCCATGAAGGGGGTGCACCCCTACGAGGAAATCGCCCAGCTGCCGGCTGGCTGGCGCGTGGCGGAAGTCGTGCCGTTGCAAGTGCCAGGCGTGGAGGGCGCGCGCCACCTGGTGCGCGTGACAAGGGAGCCATAAAAAAATGTCCTACATATTTGCAGTCGCCAACCAGAAGGGCGGGGTCGGCAAGACCACCACCACGGTGAACCTTGCCGCGGCGCTCGCCGCCCAGGGCCAGCGCGTGCTGCTGGTTGACCTCGACCCGCAGGGCAACGCCACCATGGGCAGCGGCGTCGACAAGCGCACGCTGAAGACCTCGGTCTACCACGTGCTGCTCGGGCTTGCCTCGCTGGCGGAAGCGCGCCAGGCCTCCGAGACCGGCAAGTACGACACCCTGCCGGCCAACCGCGACCTCGCCGGCGCCGAAGTCGAGATGGTCGACCTCGACAACCGCGAGACGCGCCTCAAGCACGCGCTGGCGCTGCACGACAAGGACTACGACTTCGTCCTCATCGACTGCCCGCCCTCGCTCAGCTTGCTGACCCTGAACGGCCTGTGCGCCGCCAACGGCGTCATCATCCCGATGCAGTGCGAGTATTACGCGCTGGAAGGATTGTCCGACCTGGTGAACACCATCAAGAAGGTGCACGCCAACCTGAATCCGGACCTGAAGATCATCGGCCTGCTGCGCGTCATGTTCGACACGCGCAGCACCCTGTCCAACCAGGTCAGCGCGCAGCTCGAGCAGCATTTCGGCGACAAGGTCTTCAAGTCCATCGTGCCGCGCAACGTGCGCCTGGCCGAGGCGCCGAGCTACGGCATGCCCGGCGTGGTGTTCGACCGCGCCGCCAAGGGCGCGCAGGCCTACCTCGCCTTCGCCGCCGAGATGATCGAACGCGTCAAGACATTCTAGGGAGACAAAATAAAATGGCAGCCAAACCGAAAGGCCTCGGCCGCGGGCTCGACGCCCTGCTGGCCGGCAACAGCAGCGAGCCGCAGCGCCAGGACACCCTGCGCGTCGACTACCTCCAGCCCGGCAAGTACCAGCCGCGCACCCACATGGACCAGGACTCGCTCAACGAGCTGGCCGCTTCCATCAAGGCGCAGGGCGTCATGCAGCCGATCCTGGTGCGCCCGGTCGACGGCGGCCGCTACGAGATCATCGCCGGCGAGCGGCGCTGGCGCGCTTCCCAACTGGCCGGCCTGCACGAGGTGCCGGTGCTGGTGCGCGACATCCCCGACGACTCCGCGCTCGCCATGTCGCTCATCGAGAACATCCAGCGCGAGGACCTCAACCCGCTGGAAGAGGCGATGGGCATCCAGCGCCTCATCGACGAATTCGGCATGACGCACCAGCAGGCCGCCGACTCGGTCGGCCGTTCGCGTCCCGCCGCCAGCAACCTGCTGCGCCTGCTGCACCTTGCCAAGCCGGTGCAGGATCTGCTCATGGCCGGCGAGATCGACATGGGCCACGCACGCGCGCTGCTGCCGCTGGCCAAGGCCAGCCAGGTCCAGCTTGCCCACCGCATTTCCGCCAAGGGCTACTCGGTGCGCGAGGCCGAGCGCCTCGTCCAGCATGAACTCAACCCGCCCAAGCAGAAGGCCGCCGCGGCGAAGAAGGAAGACCGCGACGTCGCGCGCCTCGAGGAAGAACTCGCCGACAGCCTCGGTGCCCACGTAAGGATCAGGATGGGCGCCAAGGGCGCCGGCCAGATCGCCATCGGCTTCTCCAGCCTCGACCAGCTCGACGGCCTGCTCGAGAAGCTGCGCTGAAAGTCAGTCCCGGCAGGACGGCGATCAGATCGGGGGCGGCTTGAAAAACCGCCTTGTCTCGAAGACCGACTTTGCGAAGCGCTTGCCCTTGAACGACAGGTGGCGCTTCAGCACGAAGTCGAACAGCAGCGGGTTGTGTTTGCGGATCTCGCTCAGCACCGGCACGGCCGACTCGGGAACCAGGCCGAGCTGCACCATATAAGTAACGGAAAACAGCGGCATTACGCCTGGCAGGGGGTAATCCGAGCCGTTGTGCAGGCGCGGGTGCCAGTCCTCGCGCGCAAGCACCGCCTCCAGCGCCGGCCCGGCGCGGTTCAGCTGGGTCATGGCCGAAATGTCGCCATGCAGCTTCGGGCCGTACGCCGGGTCGTCCATCAGGCGGGCGAAGAGGTCGAAGCTGTCGACATAGGGGCCGTTCTCGCCCTTGTCGAGGTCGCGGTCCTGGCCCATCGAGCCGCAGTGAGCGATCACGGCGCGCACGCCATGGTCGAGCGCCCGGCGCAGCAGCAGCGGGTTGCCGAAATGCTGGGTGTTGCCGCCGTGCACCGCGCGTTCCTCGCCGGCATGGCTGATCAGCGGTAGGCCGAGCCTGGCCAGCGCCGCGAAGAACCGGTCGCACAAGGGCGAGGCCGGGTTCATGCCCTGCGCCGCCGGCAGCCACTTCACGGCGCGGGCGCCGTCCGCCGCCGCGCGCTCCAGCGCCTCGACGCAGTCCTGGCGGTAGGGATGGATCGAGGCCACCCACTCGAAATACTGCGGATGCTTGCGCGCGATGTTCCGCGCGTAGTCGTTCGGCACGAAGAACGAGCTGTTGTCGCGGTCGGGCGTGCCGTCCTCGCGGTGGTTGAAATCGAAGGCGAACAGCATCAGCTTGGCGCCTGGCCGCATGCCGTCGAGCAGGTTGTGCATGCGCTCGACGTAGCTCTGGTCGGCCCGGCCGGCCGCCTCGTGGGCGCAGCCGGCGTTGAGGAAGAACAGGCGCTGGGCGAACTGCACCGGATGCACCATCGATTCCAGCGCCGGGTTGAGCCAGATGCCGCTGCCCGAGTCGCCGGTGCCGACGAGGTGGGCATGGCAGTCCCAGACCTGAACCGGGTCGAGCCCGTCCCAGGCCGCCTTGACCAGTTCGTGATCGGCCACTTCGCGCGGAAGGGCCGCCAGGCAAGGGTTCAGGATTCCGTGCTCGGGCCAGTAACGCCAGACGGCCAACCCCGTCAGTCCTAAGCCGATCGAGCCTGTGGCAATGAGAAAGCGACGCCGATTCATAAGGCGATTATCCCTTGGACACGGGTTTTCGCAGCAAGCAAAATTGCTGCGCCGCACAATTCAAGGATTCAGCCGATCTATTTGATAAATGAAGATTTAATTGGCTTGCATACCAGCAAACACGCGGTTTCCCGGTTTGACAGATCTTTTATAAGACTATAAAATCGCCGTCTTTGTAAGCGGCGACCCTATGGTAGTTTTGCACTGCGCAATAACGGGTCGCCAGCGTGGTGACGCCGGCATGCTGATGTTCCGGGCAGTTCTCCTGCAAGTGGTCGCAACCCTGGTGGTGGCGGCAATCGCAGGGCTCCTGGCGGGAAAGCACGGCGCGGTTTCGGCGGCCCTGGGGGGTGCGGCGATCGTCCTGCCCAATGCGCTTTTCGCCCTGCGACTGTTCGCGGAGAGTCGGAAGCCGGGCGGGGCCTCAGCAGCCGCGTTTTTTGTCGGGGAATTCATGAAAGTCGCCGCAACCCTCGCGTTGCTGGCGGCGGCCGCAAGCCTGTACCGCGATCTGCACTGGCTCGCATTGATCGCTGGACTGGTGGTGGCCCTTAAAGCGAATCTATTGGCACTTTTGAGCAAAAAGTTCTGAACATGGCTACCGAGCACGCTCCCACCGCATCCGAATACATCGTCCACCACCTCACCTTCCTCACCAACAAGAAGCAGGTTGGCCTGGTCGACTGGTCTGTCCTCCACCTCGATTCCCTGTTCTTCTCCATCGGCCTCGGCTTGCTCGCGGTGTTCATCATGGCCCGCCTCGCCGCCCGCGCCACCTCCGGCGTGCCGGGTCGCTTCCAGGCCGCCGTCGAGATCATCGTCGAGATGGTCGCCGACCAGGCCAAGGGCATCGTGCATTCGCCGAAGTCGCGCGAATTCGTCGCCCCGCTGGCCCTCACCGTGTTCGTCTGGATCTTCCTGATGAACGCCATGGACCTGCTGCCTGTCGACCTGCTGCCGCTGATCGGCAACGCCATCGGCGTGCATTACCTGCGCGTCGTGCCGACCGCCGACCTCAACGCCACGCTCGGCATGTCCGCCGCCGTGCTGCTGCTCTGCCTCTACTACAGCGTCAAGATCAAGGGCCTCGGCCACTGGATCCACGAATTGTTCACGGCGCCCTTCGGCGCGCATCCGCTGCTGTGGCCGGTCAACTTCGCCATGCAGCTGATCGAGTTCGTCGCCAAGACCGTCTCGCACGGCATGCGTCTGTTCGGCAACATGTACGCCGGCGAACTGATCTTCATGCTGATCGCCCTGATGGGCGCAGCCTGGGCCGGCACCGTCGGCACCGGCCTGCTCTGGGTCGGCGGCGTCATCGCCGGCACGCTCTGGGCCATTTTCCACATCCTGATCATCACCCTCCAGGCCTTCATCTTCATGATGCTGACCCTGGTGTATGTCGGTCAGGCGCACGAGAGTCACTAAACCCGTTTTTGTCTTAAACCTCGATCTAAAGGAGTTGTCATGGAACAAGTTGTTGGCTTCGTTGCTCTGGCCGCTGGCCTGATCATCGGTCTGGGTGCCGCCGGCGCCTGTATCGGCATCGGCATCATGGGCAGCCGCTTCCTCGAGTCGTCGGCCCGCCAGCCCGAACTGATGAACACCCTGCAGACCAAGATGTTCCTGCTGGTCGGCCTGATCGACGCCGCGTTCATTATCGGTACCGGTATCGCCCTCTGGTACACGACCGCCAACCCGTTCATCAAGTAATCGGCTCCCGTCCAATCAAGGAGCGATCAAGATGAATCTGAACGCAACGCTGTTTGCCCAGCTCGTTGTGTTCTTCATTCTGGCGTGGTTCACGATGAAATTCGTGTGGCCGCCCATCATGAAGGCACTCGACGAGCGCGCGAAGAAGATCGCCGACGGGCTATCGGCTGCGGACAAGGCGAAATCCGACCTGCAACTCGCCGAGAAGAAGGTCGTCGATGAGCTGAAGAAGGCCCGCGAATCCGCCACCGAGCTGCGTGCCGGTGCCGAGAAGCAGGGCGCCCAGCTGATCGAGGAAGCTCGCCAGGAAGCGGCGAACATCGTCGCGCAGGCCCGCAAGGCCGCCGAAGGTGAAGCCGCCGTCGCCGCCCAGCGCGCCAAGGAGGCCCTGCGCGAGCAGGTCGCCGCCCTCGCCGTCGCCGGTGCCGAGCGCATCCTGCGCAAGGAAATCAACGCCCAAGTCCACGCCGATCTGCTGGCCAACCTGAAACAGGAACTCAAGTAAGCCATGGCCGAGAACATCACCCTCGCACGCCCCTACGCCGATGCCGCATTCCAGCTGGCGCGGGCGACCAATGCGCTGGGTCCATGGCAGCAGGCGCTCGACCGCATGGCGGCCGTCGCCGCCGACGCGCAGATGGTGGAATGCATCACGAATCCCCGCCTGCTGCCGGCGCAGGTCGCGCAGTTGTTCCTCGACGTCGTCGGATCGGTCTCTGCCGAACAGCAGAACTTCGTCCGCCTCCTCGTCGACAACGAGCGCCTGCAGGTTCTCCCCGAGATCCGCGAACTTTACGTCGAACTGAAGAACGGGCAGGAGGGTGTGCAGGAGGCCGACATCGCCTCCGCCTTCCCGCTCGACGATGCCACGCTGAAGAACCTCGTCGCCGACCTTGAATCCCGCTTCAAGTGCCGCATCCAGGCGAAGGTCAGCCTCGACCCCGAGCTCATCGGCGGGGTGCGGATCGCCGTCGGCGATCAGGTCATCGACGCTTCCGTGCGCGGCAAGCTCGCTTCCATGGCCACGGCGCTACAGAGCTAAGACACCAGGAGTCATCAAATGCAACTCAATCCCTCTGAAATCAGCGACCTGATCAAGAGCAAGATCCAGAATCTGCAGCTCGCTGCCACTGCCCGCACCGAAGGCACCGTCGTCTCCGTGACCGACGGCATCTGCCGCGTGCACGGCCTGGCCGACGTCATGCAGGGCGAAATGCTGGAATTCCCCGGCAACACCTTCGGCCTCGCCATGAACCTCGAGCGCGACTCCGTCGGCGCGATCATCCTCGGCGAATACGAGCACATCACCGAAGGCGACACCGTCAAGTGCACGGGCCGCATCCTCGAAGTGCCGGTCGGCCCCGAGATGGTCGGCCGCGTCGTGAACGCGCTGGGCCAGCCCATCGACGGCAAGGGCCCGATCACCGCCAAGCTCTCCGAGCCGATCGAGAAGATCGCCCCGGGCGTGATCTGGCGCAAATCGGTGTCGCAGCCGGTGCAGACCGGCCTCAAGTCGGTCGACTCCATGGTGCCGATCGGCCGCGGCCAGCGCGAGCTGATCATCGGCGACCGCCAGACCGGCAAGACCGCGGTGGCCATCGACACCATCATCAACCAGAAGGGCAAGGACCTGTTCTGCGTCTACGTCGCCATCGGCCAGAAGGCCTCGACGGTGAAGAACGTGATCCGCAAGCTGGAAGAGACCGGCGCGATGGCCTACACCATCGTCGTCGTCGCCACCGCCTCCGAGTCCGCCGCGATGCAGTACATCGCCCCGTACTCCGGCTGCACCATGGGCGAATACTTCCGCGACAACGGCCAGGACGCCCTGATCATTTATGACGACTTGACCAAGCAGGCCTGGGCCTACCGCCAGATTTCGCTGCTGCTGCGCCGTCCGCCCGGCCGCGAAGCCTACCCCGGCGACGTGTTCTACCTGCACTCGCGCCTGCTCGAGCGCGCCGCCCGCGTCTCCGAGGCCTACGTCGAGAAGTACACCAAGGGCCAGGTCAAGGGCAAGACCGGTTCGCTCACCGCGCTCCCCGTCATCGAGACGCAGGCCGGCGACGTGACCGCCTTCGTGCCGACCAACGTGATCTCGATCACCGACGGCCAGATCTTCCTCGAGACCGACCTCTTCAACGCCGGCATCCGTCCCGCCATCAACGCCGGCATCTCGGTGTCCCGCGTCGGCGGCGCCGCCCAGACCAAGGTCATCAAGAAGCTCGGCGGCGGCGTGCGTCTGGCCCTCGCCCAGTACCGCGAACTCGCGGCCTTCGCCCAGTTCGCCTCCGACCTGGACGAAGCCACCCGCAAACAGCTCGAGCGCGGCCGCCTGGTGACCGAACTCATGAAGCAGGCCCAGTACTCGCCGATGCAGGTCGCCGAGATGGCCGTGACCTTGTTCACCATCAACAAGGGCTACTTCGACGACGTCGAGGTGAAGCGCGCCCTCGCTTGCGAGGCCGCCCTGCACCAGTACATGCGCCAGAAGTACGCCGACCTCATGAACAAGATCGAAAGCACCAAGGACCTCGACGCCGATGCGGAGAAGGCTCTCGATGCCGCCGTTCAAGAGTTCAAGAAGTCCTGGGCGTAACCTTTAGCCGGAGCCTATATATGAGCCCCCACGCTCACATCCGTTCGCTGCCCCCCGAGGGGGCGCATGCCACCCTCGGGGCGGCCCAGCGGGAGGCATGACATGCCAAGCGGCAAGGAAATACGCACCAAGATCAAGAGCGTGCAAAACACGCGCAAGATCACCAAGGCCATGGAGATGGTCGCGGCCTCGAAGATGCGCAAGGCACAGGAGCGCATGAAGGCCGCCCGTCCCTATGGCGAGAAGATCCGCCGGCTGGCCGCCAACCTGTCCCACGCCAACTCCGAGTACAAGCACCCCTTCCTCAAGAAGGCGGGCGAAGTGAAGCGCGTCGGCCTGATCGTCATCACGACCGACAAGGGACTGTGCGGCGGCCTCAACACCAACGTGCTGCGCGTCGCGCTGAACAGCCTGAAGGAATGGGAAGGCAAGGGTGTCACCGACATCCGCGTCACCGCCATCGGCTCGAAGGGCCTCGGCTTCATGCAGCGCCTCGGCGCCAAGGTGGTGTCCAACGTCACGCACCTCGGCGACACGCCGCACCTCGAGAAGATGATCGGCCCGGTGAAGGTCATGCTGGACGCCTTCCAGGCCGGCGAGCTCGACGCCGTGTACATCGCCTACACCCGCTTCCTGAACACCATGAAGCAGGAGCCGGTGCTGGAACAGCTGCTGCCGCTCTCCGGCGAACAGCTGCGCCAGACCGAGCACGGCTGGGACTACATCTACGAGCCGGACGCCCGCGCCGTCATCGACGAGCTGCTGGTGCGTTACGTCGAGGCACTGGTGTACCAGTCGGTGGCCGAGAACATGGCCTCCGAGCAGAGCGCGCGGATGGTCGCCATGAAGGCCGCCTCCGACAACGCCGGCAACGTGATCAACGAGCTGCAGCTGGTCTACAACAAGACCCGCCAGGCCGCGATCACCAAGGAAATCTCGGAAATCGTCGGCGGAGCTGCCGCGGTGTAAGGCAGCGACCTAGACGATTGGGCGAGACTAATGTGAGCGAAGCGAACGTTATGTCGAGACCAAATCGTCTAGAAGCGGCCGTCTAATGAATTTATTGTTTGGGGAAATACGATGAGTCAAGGAACGATCGTACAGTGCATCGGCGCCGTGGTGGACGTCCAGTTCAAGCGCGAAGAGATGCCGAAAGTCTATGACGCCCTGAAGCTGGATGGCTCCGATCTGACGCTGGAAGTGCAGCAGCAGCTCGGCGACGGCGTCGTGCGCACCATCGCGCTGGGCTCCTCCGAGGGCCTTCGCCGCGGACTGGTGGTCAGCAACACCGGCAAGCCCATCATGGTGCCCTGCGGCAAGGCCACCCTGGGCCGCATCATGGACGTGCTCGGCGCGCCCATCGACGAGGCCGGCCCGGTCGGTACCGAAGACCGCCGCTCCATCCACCAGAAGGCCCCCGCCTTCGATGACCTGGCCCCCAGCCAGGAACTGCTCGAGACCGGCATCAAGGTTATCGACCTCATCTGCCCGTTCGCCAAGGGCGGCAAGGTCGGCCTGTTCGGCGGCGCCGGCGTCGGCAAGACGGTGAACATGATGGAGCTCATCCGCAACATCGCCATCGAGCACTCCGGCTACTCCGTGTTCACCGGCGTGGGCGAGCGCACCCGCGAGGGCAACGACTTCTACCATGAGATGAAGGAGTCCAACGTTCTCGACAAGGTCGCCCTGGTGTACGGCCAGATGAACGAGCCCCCCGGCAACCGCCTGCGCGTCGCGCTGACCGGCCTCACCATGGCCGAGCACTTCCGCGACGAAGGCCGCGACGTGCTGCTGTTCGTCGACAACATCTACCGCTTCACCCTGGCCGGCACCGAAGTGTCCGCGCTGCTGGGCCGCATGCCCTCCGCCGTGGGCTACCAGCCGACGCTGGCCGAGGAAATGGGCCGCCTGCAGGAGCGCATCACCTCCACCAAGACCGGCTCGATCACCTCGATCCAGGCCGTGTACGTGCCTGCCGACGACTTGACCGACCCGTCGCCGGCCACCACCTTCGGCCACCTCGACGCCACCGTCGTGCTCTCGCGAGACATCGCCGCGCTCGGCATCTACCCCGCCGTGGATCCGCTGGATTCCACCAGCCGCCAGATCGACCCCAACGTCGTCGGCGAGGAGCACTACTCCACGACCCGCGCCGTGCAGGCCACCCTGCAGCGCTACAAGGAACTGCGCGACATCATCGCGATTCTGGGCATGGACGAACTGGCCCCGGAAGACAAGCTCGTCGTCTCCCGCGCCCGCAAGATCCAGCGCTTCCTCTCGCAGCCCTTCTTCGTCGCCGAAGTGTTCACCGGTTCCGCCGGCAAGTACGTGCCGCTGAAGGAAACCATCCGCGGCTTCAAGATGATCGTCAATGGCGAGTGCGACGCCCTGCCCGAGCAGGCCTTCTACATGATCGGCACCATCGACGAAGCCTTCGAGAAGGCCAAGACCCTGCAATAACGGACTTCCCTCCCTCTCCCGCTTGCGGGAGAGGGCCGGGGAGAGGGAAATAGGGAAAGGTAACCATGGCAATGACCGTACACGTCGACATCGTCAGCGCGGAAGAATCGATCTTCTCGGGTCTGGCGGAGTTCGTCGTTCTCCCGGGCGAAGCCGGCGAGCTGGGCATCATGCCCGGCCACACGCCGCTGCTCACCCGCATCAAGCCGGGCGTCGTCCGCGTCAAGACGCAGGACGGCCACGAAGAGCTCGTCTTCGTCGCCGGCGGCATGCTCGAAGTGCAGCCCAACCTCGTCACCGTGCTGGCCGACACCGCCATCCGCGGCAAGGACCTCGACGAAGCCAAGGCCCTCGACGCCAAGAAGAAGGCCGAGGAAGCCCTGCAGAACAAGACCTCGCAACTCGAGTACGCCAAGGCCCAGGCCGAACTGGCCGAAGCCATCGCCCAGCTCGCCGCCATCCAGAAACTGCGCAAGCCGCGGCACTGAGCGTAGGCAGCAAAAAAAGAAAAGGCAGCTTCGGCTGCCTTTTTTATTCAAACTAATAATTAATTTTCTCTGTTTGTAACCCGGGCGTCTTTTATTCGGCCGAGGCGGAAGTTCATGCAGTGGATCAAGAACTACCGCTACCGGCCACGACCTGCCGTTCCAAAAGTCTGCCAGATAGCAGACTCTCAACGCGTATTCAGCATCAGGGAGGGGTCAGGCATAATGCAATGGTTCTAACGCGTTATCGCCTAAAACCTATTGCCCATGAGCCTGGTCAAGTCAAAACAACGCGTTGCCGATCACGGGGAGGTCTTTACCCCAAAATGGCTAGTTGATGCCATGCTCGACCTCGTCAAAGAAGAGTCAGAGCGCATCGACTCCCGTTTTCTGGAGCCGGCGTGCGGAAGCGGGAATTTTCTTGTTCGGGTGCTGCAACGCAAGCTCGCTGCCGTCGAACTCAAATATGGCAAATCAGACTTCGAGCGGCGGCACTATGCGCTGCTCGCGCTGATGTGCATTTACGGCATCGAACTGCTGGCGGATAACATCGCCGAGTGCCGCGCGAACCTGCTGGAAATCTTCGCCGAGTACCTGAACATCGAGGCGTCGGACGAACTGTACCGGGCTGCGTTTTGCGTGCTCTCGTGGAATCTCGTTCATGGCGACGCCCTGAAAATGCTGGCCAGCAATGGACAGCCGATCACCTTTGCCGAATGGGGCTACCTCGGCAAGGGCAAGTTTCAGCGCCGCGACTTCCGCTTCGACATCCTCACTGGCATGTCGAGCCACGTCGAACAGGGGTCGCTGTTCGCCAAGCATGAAATCTTCACGCCAATAAAGACCTATCCGCCGATGACCGTGCGCGAGCTCGCCGGCATGGCGGCGAATGACCCCGCACAGGAGGCTGCATGAACGGGCAGGCATCTTTCACGCTGCGCGGCCGCAATCCGGACGTGCTGACCTGCATTGCGAATCTCTCGAACGACGAGGTATTCACCCCGCCCGAGTTTGCCAACCGGATGCTGGATACGCTGGCCGAAGCCTGGGCTGCCGACCATAACGGAGCGGACATCTGGGCCGACAAGAAGGTGCGATTCCTCGATCCATGCACCAAGTCGGGAGTGTTTCTGCGCGAAATCACGAGTCGGCTTACCAAAGGGCTCGCCAGCAAAATACCGAACCTTGAAGAGCGCGTGAACCACATCCTGACCAAGCAGGTGTTCGGCATTGGGATAACGCATCTCACCAGCCTGCTTGCACGGCGCAGCGTGTATTGCTCGAAGCACGCCAATGGGGAACACTCGATTGCCAAGGGCTTAGCCAGTGATGACGGCAATATCTGGTTCGAGCGCACGGAGCACACTTGGGTGAATGGCAAATGCGCATTTTGTGGTGCTAGCCAAAGAGCCCTAGACCGAGGTGAAGATCTGGAAACCCATGCTTATGCGTTTATTCACACCGACAATATTAAGGCTCGGATCGCCGAGTTGTTTGGAGGCGACATGCAATTTGACGTGATTATCGGCAACCCGCCGTATCAGTTGGCGAGTGACGGTGGAACCCGAGACATTCCTATCTACCAACATTTCGTAAGCCAAGCGAAAAATCTGGAGCCGCGCTATCTCGTCATGGTTATTCCTTCCCGGTGGATGGCGACCGGGCTTGGGCTCAAGGATTTTCGTGAGTCGATGCTCGCTGATCACCGCATTCGCCAGATCGTGGACTTTGAGCGCATGGTGTTGATTTCCACCCAAACTTGACCCGGGGTTTTCATCTAAAACTGACCCACGGTTTATGCGCGTAGTATAGCTACGCTTTTGTGGACAAGTCTTCGGT
>JAANMU010000165.1_pt1 | contig 84474 bp, 79 predicted proteins | sample 7279701 | NCBI WGS metagenome assembly JAANMU01 (sample SAMN14094539, study PRJNA606508) | bioreactor metagenome | isolation source: A lab-scale SPAN reactor treating ammonium-rich wastewater day 57 | place: Ireland: Galway | collected 2017-03-13 | reverse complement strand
ATTCCTTCGGGACGATCGTCACTTTGCGGCGGGGCTCATCGCCCACGCTCTCGGTCGTCACCGCGGGATGCCCCTGCAATTCCATGTGAACGATCCTGCGCTCGGCGGCGCTCATCGGCTCCAGCGCCACGCGGCGTCCCATCTTCATGGCCTGGTCGGCCATGCGCTGCGCCATCTGGCGCAGTTGCTTTTCGCGGCGGGCGCGGTAGCCTTCCACGTCCACCACGAGTTGCACAAACTGATCCGTCCCCTTGCCGACGATCAGGCTGGCGATATATTGAAAGGCGTTGAGCGTCTCGGCGTGACGCCCGATCAACGCGCTCAAGTCGCGGCCGCGCACGTCGACGCGGATGGATCGGCGGTCGGGCTTGTCGCTTTCGTCGAAATGCGCCGAGACCTGCGCCTCCAGTCCCATGAGATGCAGGATCTTCGAGACGACCGACTCAGCCTGCTCGAGGATGGGATCGTGCGCGGACGCCGCGGCGGCCGGGGAAACGGGAGCCGCTTCACGGTCCGGACTGGAGGCGGGCGCGGCCTTCGAGAGAGCGGGCGCGCCGCCCGGTCCGCCCACCGTCAAGCGGACGCGCACCTGCCGTCCGCCCATCCCAAAGAGACCTTTCGAGCCGGCGTCCAGCACTTCCACAGAAACGTCGGCGGCGGTCAGGCCCAGTTGTTCGAGGCCCTTGGCGATGGCCTCTTCAACAGTCGGGGCGATGATTTCGAGCGTGGGGCGTTCGTCCATAAAGTCCTCGTTATTTTTTGGCCGCGGCGGGTTTGTTGCCGCCAGGCAGGAGATTACGCCAGTTGGCGCGGCCCATCATGGCGTATTGGGCGATGCCAAGCAGGTTGCTGACGATGAAATAGACCGCCAGGCCGGATGAAAAGTTGAGCGCGAACCAGCCGAGCAGGAGGGGCATGTAGATGGACATCATGCCGCTCATGGCCGCAGACTGGTCGTTGGGATTGGTGGTCGGCGGGGTCGTGAGTTTGGTCTGGATGTAGGTGGTGAGGGCCACGATGACGGCGAGGGTGGGGAAGCCGTTGGGGAGCCAGGAGATGGCAATGGGCAGCGCGATACCCTCGGGGCGGCCGAGGTCCATCCACAGAAATTTGCTGTCGAGCGGGATGAGTTTGGACACGTCGAGGAAGGAGCCGATGCTGCGCGTCAGTTGCAGGAGGGCGAGCGGGGAACTGGCGAGGGAGCGCGTGATGCTCTGGTACAGCGCGAAGATGACCGGGAGCTGGATGAGGGTGGGCAGGCAGGAGGAGAAGGGGTTGATGCCTTTTTCCTTATAGATGCGCATTTGTTCCTGCGCCAGTTTTTCCTTGTCCTTGGCGTATTTCTTCTGGATGGCCTGCCAATCCTTGTCGTTTTGCAGGTCTTGCATGGCTTTGGCGCTTTTCAGCTGCGCGCCGTTGAGCGGCCAGGTGACGAGACGGATGAGGATGGTGAAGAGGATGATGGCGATTCCGAACGCGCCGGGAATGCTGGAGAGCAGGCTGTAGATCCACAGCAGGATGTTGACGAAGATCGAAACGAAAAGGTCCCAGGGTGACATGTTGCCTCTATTTCTGCGGGGAGAACGACCAGGCTTGTTTGCCGTCCTTATCCAGCGCGATCAGGAGGGATGAATCGCTTTGGAAAGGCGCGACCAGGATCAGGTCTCCAGCCGCTACCGGCGCGGTGTACAGTTTGGCGGTCAGTTGTTCCAGGCTGAAGGGGTTGGTCTCGCCGGGCTTGAGGGAATAAACGGTCCCGTTTTCGGTGACGAAGACGATATGGCCGTCCACGAGGATGGGGCTGGCGAGGATGGCGCCGTCGGGTTGGAAGGACGCGAGGATCTTTCCGTCCGCGGCGTTCATCTCATAAAAATTGCCGCCGAGGTCGCCGAAGTACAGCGTCCCGTCCACGAGCAGGGGCGCGCCCCAAACCCACGATTGGACGGGGGCGATCCACGCGGGAGTCCCGTCGGAGACGTCCATGGCGACCATGGCCGAATCGAAGGAGCCGACGTAGAAATATTTCCCGTCTGAGACGCCGCCGCCGGGGATGGCCCCGCCGAGGACGTGGCTGGTCTGTTCTTTGAGAGTCTTCACGTCCAGGAAGTGAACGTTGTGGTCGAGAGAAGGGACGATAAGCCGCTCGCCGGCGAGGATCGGCTGCGACCAGAGTTTACCGCCCAGCGGGACGGTACCGGTCAACTTGTCTTCGCCCGGGATGGAGAGGTCGAAGACGTAGAGGTTGCCGTCGGCGTTGGGGGCGTAGACGATGTCGCCGACAACGAGGGGGGTAGCCACCCAGTGGTCTTTCGCGCCGGTGAAGGTCCAGGTGACGCGGTTGGCGTCGTCCGCTTTGGGGTCGAGACGGAAGAGGGCGTAGTCGTTGGCGGCGGAACCGACCAGCAATTGTCCGTCCGCTGTGAAGGCCGGGTTGGAGTAGAAGACCGATTTGGAGGCGCTCGAAAAATCCCAGAGTTTTGCGCCGTCGCTGAGACGGACGGCGTGGATGATCGAACCGTTGGTCAGGTAGGCGGCGTTATCGTCCGCGGCCAGGCCGGGCCAGGTGATGGCGGGAGGCGTTCCGCCGCAGGCGCTGAGAGAGAGGGCCAGCAGGGCAAGCGACAGAAGCAGGATCAGGCGGTTGGGTTTCATTGGAAAAAGATTTCTCCTAGGGAACGGGGTCGTACCCCCCGGGATTGAACGGGTTGCATCGCAGGACGCGCCAGACCGCCATGAAAAATCCCTTGAACGCGCCGTGTTTGTAGACGGCCTGGTATCCGTAATGCGAACAGGACGGATAGAAACGACAGGTGTCGGCGGGCAGGGCCCGCGAGACGGTCATCTGGTAGAGGCGGAAGAGGGAAAGCAGGAGGAGGCGCGGCAGGTTTGCCAGCGTGCGCGGCAGGTCGCGCAGGCGCGGCTCGTTGGGATAGTCTCGAGGCAGGTAAAATTCAGGTTGCATCGGAAGCGAGTATCAGTCCGGCGCGGAAGAGCAGGGAGCGGATGGCGGCGCGCGCGGGTTCGAGCGTGGATTCGGCCAGGGGCTGGCGGGCGACGAGGAGCAGGTCGAAACCCGGCGCGAGGTCCGTCAGGAGGCTTCGCATGGCGGCTCGCAGCAGGCGTTTGGCGCGGTTACGCTGCACGGCGCGCCCGACCGTCTTCCCGGCGGCGATTCCCACGCGGACCGTCGGGCTGTCCACGGGTTGGACAATCAAGACAACAAGCGGGTGAGCATAAGACTTGCCGAGGCGCCGCACCCGCTTGAAATCGGAAGATCGGGTTAGACGGAATTTCTGCTGCAACCGCGTTACCCATTGGTGATTGCCGGGGGAATCAGCCCCGCCCGCGAGCTACCAGCGCGTCCGTTTGACATGCTGGTTGGAAGTTGTGGCGAGTTTGTAGCGTCCCTTCAGGCGGCGGCGCTTCAGGACTTTGCGGCCGTCGGCTGTAGCCATGCGCTGACGGAAACCGTGCACGCGCACGCGGCGGCGGATCTTGGGCTGGTAAGTTCGTTTGGGCATGATTCGTTCCTCATTCGTAAAAATGCAACTCCCCGGAGGAAGCTGTTGGCAGTTTAAAATCCGCTTCGAGGCGGACAGGCACGGGATTATACCGTATGGGTGCGGATTCGGTCAATTTTGAATCGGGCGGGAGCGGATAATTTTTAATGCCGAGGGGCAAAGCCGCCAACGCTCGAGAGTCCTTTGCGGTTTTGCGCCTTCGTGACTTTGTGGCGAACCTGCCGGTTTAGCCGCTCTCTCGAGGCGAACCGGCTTTGCGGTCGCGCGTCGGGTAAACGGGATGCGCCAGCAGTTCGGCCAGTTTCCGAGCGCCTTCGGGGCTGGCGACGGCGATGATCTCGTCGTTTTCCATCAGGGCGCTGTCGCCGCGCGGCAGGGTCATCGCTCCGTCGCGGATAATGGCGGCCACTAGGCAGTGTTCGGCCAGTCCCATGTCCTTAAGTTTGACGCCGATGCCCTTCGCGCCGGGCGGGACTTTTTCCTCCACCACGGCGTACTGCCCGCGGCGGATCTTGAAGAGGGTCATCATGTCGCCCAGCGACATTTCCTCCTGGATGAGGTGCGCGAAGACGTCGGCGGCGTTCAGCGCCACGTCCACGTTGAATTTTTCGTCGAAGAGCCAGGCGTTGTTGGGGTTGTTGACGCGGGCGATGGTGCGCGGGACGCCGAACATGTTTTTGGCGAGGAAGCACAGGACCAGGTTGTTCGGGTCTTCATTGGAGACGGCCGCCAGGACATGGGCTTGGCGGATGCCGGCCTGTTCGAGCGAGACCGGGTCAATGGGGTTTCCGTCGTAGATGACCTCTGTCGGAAGTTCCTGGTGCAGATGCGCCAGAAGGTGGCGGCGGTTTTCGATCAGCCGCACTTTGTAATTCTGGTTGAGCAGGAGATTGGCGAGACGGGCCCCTGTGCGTCCGCCCCCGGCAATGACGACAAACATCTCAGTCGCTCGCTTTCTTCGCGAGATACGCGGTTAAAAGATTGACGCCCTCGAAGGTGGCGCTGACGTTAAGCACGTCTCCGGTTTCCAGGAGCATGGAGGCTTCGGGCAGGCGCGAGCGGCCGGCGCGGGTGACGGCCACCGGGAAGCATCCCTGGACGCCGGAGAGCAGCTCGCTCAGGGCGCGTCCGTTCCAGGCTTCGGGGACCAGCATTTCGTAGACCTCCACTTCGCCGTTGCCTGCGGAATAGACCACTTTTTGCAAGGGGCTGAGCAGGAATTCCTCCACGCGCTGCGCGCCCCAAAATGTGGAACTGACGGTCTGCAAGCCAAAGGCCTCCACCACCACGCGCAGGTCGGGATCGTAATTGCGCGCCACGACGATCGGCACGTTGTAGAATGTACGGGCGGTATGGGCCACCGCGACGTTGAGGGTGTCCAGGTTGGTGACGGCGGCCAGTCCATGCGCTTCGCGTATGCCCGCGCGTTCCAGCACGCCTTCGGCCAGGCCTTCGCCTTCCAGGGTGCGGCCGCGGAAATCGGGATGGAGGCGGTTGAAGGCTTCCTTGTTGTTGTCCACCGCCACCACATAGTGGCCGCTTTTGAACAGGCGGTAGCAAAGTTCAGAGCCGACGCGCCCGCAACCGACGATGACGAAATTCATGGGGCTTACTCCTTCTTACGCTTTCTTTCTTGAATATGAAACGCCGGCGACCGTCAGGGAATCTGGTATGGCACGTCGGTGACCACCACGCCGGGCTGGGTGAGCAGTTGTTTTCGAAGCAGTTCGGCGGTTTGGAAGTGCAGGGCGTTGAAGACGCGCTTCGCGGGGACAAACTGCGGCACTACGATGGTGATCGTCTCGTTGGGCTGGCGGGTGGCTATGACCTCTTCGAGATAGTCCAGCAGCGGCTCCAGGAAGAGGCGATAGGGGGAATCGACGATGACGAGGCGCGTGCCCTGTCCCCAGCGGTCCCATTTTACCTGGAGCTTTTCCGTATCGGCCGAGTCCATCGCGACATGGACGGCGGTGATGTCGTCCGATAATTTGCGCGCATACCGCAAAGCGGCCAGCACGCCCTGGTGCATGTTGCTGACCGGTACGATGATGCGGTGCCGCCCGGTGAAAGGCGGCGGTTCGCCGTAGTTTTCCAGGGTGAGGCGGGCGGCGACGGTCCGATAGTGGCGGTGGATCCGGAAGAAGATGTATACGAACGCGGGGATCAGGAAAAGCACGATCCACGCGCCCTCATGGAATTTGGTGATCGAAAAGACCAGCGTGACGATGGCGGTCGCCAGGGCCCCCAGCCCGTTGACGATCATTTTGAAGCTCCATTTCGGGTCGTAGCGTAAAGGCATGCCGTGACGCTGCACGGTCTCGCCGGGTTTCAGGCGGCTGGAACGGATCCAGCGGATGGCCATGCCGGTCTGCGAAAGGGTGAAGGATAGGTACACGCCAATGGCATATAACGGGATGAGCGCGGTGGTCTGCGCGCCGAAGACGATGATGAGAACCGAGGCCGCGCCGGCCAGCGCCAGGATGCCGTTCGAGAACGCCAGGCGGCTGCCGCGGAACATCAACTGCTTGGGCAGGAACGCGTCGCCCGCCACCAGCGCCGCGAGGCGCGGAAAGTCGGCGAAGGAGGTGTTGGCGGCCATGATCAGGATCAGGGTGGTGGAGCCCAGCAGGACCAGGTAGAACGGACTCCCCGCCCCGTAGAGGACGCGTCCGATCTGCGAAAAACCGGTTTCGAAGTGCGAGGGCAGGACGTTCGTCTGGTTGGCAAGGAAGGTCAATCCGAACAGATTGATTCCCAAAATGACGCTCATCCAGATGAGCGTGGTTCCGGCGTTGCGGGTGCGCGGCTCTTTAAACGCGGTGATGCCGTTGCTGATGGCTTCCACCCCGGTTAAGGCTGTGCATCCGCCCGAGAAGGCGCGCAGGATGAGAAAGAGGCTGACCACCTGGAGCGCTTCGCCGGTATGCGCAATTTCCACGCTGGCCGGCGGGACTGTGCCGAGCGTGCCGGTAAAATAACGGATAAAGCCGACGGCGATGGTGATCAAGGTCATGCCGAGGAAGAAGTAGGTGGGAATGGCAAACGCGCGTCCCGATTCTTTGACGCCCCGCAGGTTGACGATGGTCATAAAGGCGACCAGCCCGAGGGCGATCGGCACGCGCCAGGCATACAGCGAGGGAAAGGCCGAAGTGATCTGCGCCACGCCCGATGAGATGGAAACCGCCACCGTGAGGATGTAATCCACGAGCAGGGAAGAGGCCGCCACCAGGGCGGGCGTTTCTCCCAGGTTGTCGCGCGCCACGATGTACGCGCCGCCTCCGCTTGGGTAGGCGTGGATCGTCTGTTCGTAAGAGATGGTGAGGATCGTCAGCAGCCCGATGATGACGAGCGCAATGGGCAGGGAAATGGACAGCGCTCCTGTGCCGGCCATGATGAGGACGATGAGGATCTCGTCAATGGCGTAGGCGCTGGACGACAACGCGTCCGAGGCGAAGACCGCCAGCCCGACCGTCTTCCCGATGGTCTGGTGCGGCGCGTCCGCCGTCGGGAGGGGACGACCAAACAGCCAGTTGCTGAAGGTGCGCGGCGGCGGCGTCTCTGTTTTTCGATGGATGTAGGGAGTGGAGGATTGTTGATCGGGGGATAACATGTTCAACCGAACTTTCCGTGCAAAACTTGCGCATTATACACGAAAAAAGGATTATGTCCGGGGCTGTGAAATGGGCGTTTGCAGGAAGAAGGCGCTGCCCTTTCCCAATTCGCTTTCCACCCAGACCTTGCCGCCGTGCCTCTCCGCGATAGAGCGGACGATGGCCAGGCCCAATCCCGAACCGTGCTGGGCGCGGGCGTCGCGCTGTTTGCCGCGGTAGAATTTTTCGAACATGTGCGGCAGGTCGGAGGGGGCGATGCCGATGCCATTGTCCCGCACTTCAAAGACGATGTTGTCGGCGGCGGTCTGCACGCGCACCGTCACTTGTCCGCCGTTGGGCGTGTACTTGATGGCGTTTTCCACAAGGTTATAGACGCCCTGATGCAGCAGCGCCTGGTCGGCCTCGATGAACGCGGGCAGATCGCGCTGGAGTTCAACCGAAAGGGAGACGTTCTTCTGGCTGGCTTGCAATTGCAGCGCGCCCGCCACGCGCTCGATGATGTCCTGCGCGGTCACTTTGTCCAACTGCAGGCCGACGCCGATCTCGATGCGTCCGAGGTCGAGCAGGTTGTTCACCAGCCGCGACATGTTTTCCACGCCCGAAACGATCTTGCGGACGTAGCCCTGCTGCTGGTCGTTCAATTCGCCCACCATTTCGAGCATGGTGGCGTAGCCGCGCATCAACGTCAACGGCGAGCGCAGGTCGTGGCTGACGGTGGCGACGAATTCGGACTTCAGCGAATCCAACTCTTTGAAGTGGGTCACGTCGCGCAGGATGCAGACGCGGCCGACGGGTCTTCCCTCGGCCACCACCGAGGAGGCCGTCGCGAGGTAGGTCCGCCCGCCGTCGAAGACGATCTCCGCCGATTGCTTTTCGCCGGAGGCCGACAATAGTTCGAGCAGGGCTTTTTGCTGGATCAATTTTTCGATCGTCTGTCCGCCGCCGCGCGCGATATTGACGCCCGCCACGCGGGCCGCCGCGGGGTTCGCCAGGATCAGCCGGTTTTGCGGATCGATCACCAGCACCGGGTCGGGCGTGGAGTTGAGAATGGCTTCCAATTGGCGGCGCGCCACCTCCACGTTCAGGAAGAGATGCGCGTTGGCCGCGGCGAGGGCGGCCTGGCCGGCGAGCGTCGTCACAAAGCGCACGTCGGATTCGGTGAAGACGTGCGGCTGATCGTAGGCGATCCACATCGCGCCGTAGTAGCGATTCTCGTGGCGCAGGGCCACCGCCAGGAGCGAAGCCGGCTGGGGCAGGTTCGCGTCCAGGTCGAGGATGCGGGGGCGGGCGATGTTGGAAAGGACGAGGCGTTCCTGTCCCTGCACCTGCCGCAGGATCTGATCGTCGAGATGGGCGTACTTATCCCGCGCTGGGCCGAGGCCGAAGCGCGTGGGCAGTTCGAGGAATGTCTTTGGCAGGACGGCGGGAGAGAGGACGAGACGCGCCGCGCTGGCGCCGTTGGAAAGAGCCGCTTCGAGCGCCGGCTGGACGGCGCCTTGCATCTCGAGGCTGGAGGCCACGCCCTGGCTGACGGCGAGCAGGCGGTTTAATTCGTCGAGGCGGGCCTGCAGGCTGGCGCGCATCTGCTCGAAGGCGCGTCCCAGTTGGGCGATCTCGTCGGCGCCTTCTACTTTGAGGGGATGGTCGAGTTTGCCTTTGGCGATGCGGTCCGCCTCCGCCGCCAGGTTTTTCAAAGACCCGGTGACGACGCGCAGGCCGAGACGCATGGAGACGAGCGCCACCAGCGCCAGCAGGAGAATCATGATGAAAAGCGGCGTGGCGATCAACAAGGCCAGTTGCTGCGCCTGCCAGGCCGGCAGGTCGAGCGCCACCGCCCAGGCGCGCCCTTCCACGGGCTGGTAGTAGACGTATTGACGCGTCCCGTCGGGCGCGGTATGCGTGATGAACGGCGTCTGCGGGTCGGCAGGACCGTCGTAGACGGTTCCCACCAGGCCGGGGTTGGAATGGTAGAGGATGACGCCGAGATCGTCCACCAACAAGCCCGCGCCGCCAGAGGCCTTCATACCCTGCAGGCTGGCGATAAGCGGCTGGGTGAGCGGATTCGTGCCGAGGTCGGTGCGGCCGATGAGGGCGCGGCGCACCTGCCCGGCGTCGTCCACGATGCCCACCAGGAACGAAACGCGTCCTGCCTTTCCGCCTTTCGCCGCAGGGATGGCGTAAAGCTGGACGAGCACGGCGCTGTCGGCGGCGAGCGAAAGTCCCGTTTTTTCTTCAGGATACAGGCTGAAGGTCCCGGACTCGGCGGATGGATAGCTTCCCAGCACGGCTTGGGAGGAAACGTCCAGCACAACGAATTGGTTGAAATACGGGCTGGACTGCATCCGCTGGGCGAGGATGGAGGAGAGTTCGGGGTCGGTGGCGTTGAGCAGGCGCGGATCGGCGGCGAGTTGGACCGCCAGGTTCTGCCCGGTTTCGAGGAAGAAAGGCACGCTTTTGGCGGCCGTCCCAGCCACCGAGGCCATGCGGTCGCGCAGCATGTCGCGGGCGGCGTCGCCGGCCACTAGCCAGTCGCCGATCAGCAGGGCGAACAGGAGCAGGATGATGAACGAGCCGGTCCCGAACAGGAAGCGGTTCTCGAGGCTGGATTCGGACGGCGACGGCTGGAGAGGCGTCCCGCGTCCCCACGCGGACGGGAAGAAGGCTGTCAAAACCTGGAGGAGCAGCCCTCCGAGCAGCGCTTCGCCGCCGAACGAGAGAGCGGCCGCGCCGGCGTTGCTGAGGGCGTAGTCGAGGCGGACGGCCGCCTGTCCCGGCACAGTCAGGAAGATGCCCAGGCTGTAGAAGAAAGTATGCAGGGGGATGAGCAGGAGCGCGCTGACCAGGGGCTGCCTGAGCAGGCTGTAGGTGAAGGTGCGGAATCGCTGGCGGAAATTGGCGGCGAACAACGCGGCCAGGAAAGCCAGCTCCACGATGCTGAAGATGGAGCGCGTGTCCCATGCGCCGCGCAACAGGCCGCTCAGTCCGCCCAGCGCCGCCGCCCCGACCGGTCCGAGCGGGCCGGCGGCCAGCATCCAGGGCAGGGCAGAGAACAACATCAGCGCGGGCGGGGTCGGTTCGACCGGCACGCCCGGCGGGGGGAGCGCCGCGCCGACCGGAATTCGGAGGCCGAGAAAGAGATTGGCGGCGGGAACCGCCAGGAAAAGCAGGAGGAAAATCCCCCAGGCGCGTTCCTTAATTGGAGGTTGAAGCGCCCGCCAGCGGAAAAGAACGTAGCCGGTCAGCCCGAGGAATAGAAACCAGACCAGCCAGCCCGGTAGTGTGGGGGCGGGCATGTAAAACGCGCCGTCCAGAAGCGTGACGATGAATTCCATGTCGGTTTACGTGATTATAGCCGTAAACCGGGGTTCGGGTGGCCTTACGGGTTCATTTCAGTTATCGAGGCGCAAATCACTGTCTTGCTGGCTTTCGCCGCTTCTTTTAATACCGATAAGGTCTGCCGCCCTCCATATCGCTTCTTTCTCCGCAAATAGCATAGCGGGGAGGCCGTCCAGAGAGAAATACCTGATCTCCGAAATCTCCGCGCTCTCTTTGAACGTTCCCGACTCGATCTCGCACAGGTAGATCAGGCTGACGTGCCGGTCGCCTTTGGAGCTTCTGGCCTGCAGCAATGTCTGAATCCGGATCTGCATCCCCGTCTCTTCGTAAAACTCGCGGACCATCGCCCGGTCGGGCTGCTCGTTGTATTCCAACGTCCCGCCGGGGATGCCCCACTCGAACTTCCGATAGGTATGCTTGAACAGCAGGACCCGTCCCTGCTCGTCGAAGATGAGCGCCGCGACGCCGACCTGGAATTTCGGCTGGATGACGCGCGCGGCGAGGACGTGCGTCCAAAGCGGAAGTTTTTGCCACACACGAAAAAAGATTTTCAACATAAGGCGCGCTGCCATTATAAAGCAAGCGAGCGGACTTCCATCCGCTCACTGATTACTGCTCACTGAAAACTGATCACTGTTCACTGAATCACCCTACCCCCCAAACGCCTCGTTCAGCCAGTCAATAAATCCCTTCTCCTTCGGCTTGACTGTCGTCCCGAGCGTCTCGGCAAGTTTCTCCATCAACTCGCGCTGTTCCCTGTTCAACTTCGTCGGCACTTCCACGTTGACGATCACCAGCTGGTCGCCGCGTCCGCTGCGGCGCAGATACGGCACGCCTTTGCCGCGCATGCGAAAGATCTTTCCCGGCTGAGTCCCGGATGGGATTTTGAGATTGTCGTCGCCGTCCAGCGTCGGGACTTTGATGTCCGCGCCGAGGGCGGCTTGCGCAATGTTGATGTCGAGGTTGAGCAGGATGTCGTTCTCGCGGCGCTTGAAATATGTGTGCGGTTTCACGTTCAGCGCGAGGAACAGGCTTCCGTTCGGGCCGCCGTAGACTCCCAGCCCGCCCTCGCCCGCCAGCCGGATCTGCGTCCCGTGATCCACGCCCGCGGGGATGCTGACCTTCTTTTGAATTTTCTTATGCTCCAGCCCGCTGCCGCGGCAGGTTTTGCACGGCGAGGAAATGATCTCGCCGCGCCCGTTACACTGCGGACAGACCGCCGTCTGCACCATCGAACCGAGGAAAGTCTGACGCACCTGGCGCACCTCGCCCTGTCCCTGGCAGGCGGCGCACTTCACGGGAGTCGTCCCCGGTTCCGCGCCGGACCCGCCGCAGGTCGAGCAGGTTTCGTCGCGCGAGAATTCGATCTCCTTCTCCACGCCGAAGACGGCCTCCTCGAAGGTCAGCGTCACTTCCATTTGCAGGTCGCGGCCGCGGCGCGGCGATTTGCGTCCCGCGCGGCGGCCGCCCATGCCGAATCCGAACTGGTTGAAGAGCTCCTCGAAGATGTCGCCGAAGTCCGCGGTGTAATCGTGGAAGCCGCCGGTGTTGCCGAGTCCCGCCTTGCCAAAGCGGTCGTAGCGGGCGCGCTTCTCCGCGTCCGATAACACGCCGTAGGCCTCGTTGATTTCCTTGAATTTCTCCTCGGCGTCCGGCTCCTTGTTCACGTCGGGATGATACTGGCGCGCCAATTTGCGGAACGCGCCTTTGATCTCATCGTCGGACGCGTTCCGCTGAATGCCGAGGACTTCGTAGTAGTCGCGGTTAGACATAAGATGAAAAGAAAACAGACGAGCAGAGAGCAGTCAGGCGACTACTTGCTGCTCACTGTTCTCCGCTCTCTATTCTTTCACTTCCCCTTCCACTACGTCGGGGTCCGCATCGGATTGACCGGTCGGCGACTCGCCGACGTTGGGCTGCTGGTAGACGCTGGCGCCGATCTTCTGGACGACCTGCCCAAGCGACTCGGTCGCGGCTTTGATCGCGTCCACGTTGTCGGTCTCCGCGGCTTTCTTGACCTCGGCGGACTTCGCCTCGATCTCGGACTTTACGTCCGCCGGGACTTTGTCGCCGAATTCCTTCAGCGCCTTTTCCGCCGTGTAGACCGTGTTGTCGGCCTGGTTGCGCGCTTCAATGAGTTCTTTGCGCTTGCGGTCGTCTTCGGCGTGGGACTCGGCGTCCTTGCGCATTTTCTCCACCTCGGATTCGCTCAGCCCGGACGAGGCGGTGATGGTGATGTGCTGCGTGCGTCCTGTGGCCTTGTCCTTCGCGGTGACTTTCAAAATGCCGTTGGCGTCGATGTCGAAGGTCACTTCGATCTGCGGGACGCCGCGCGGCGCGGGCGGGATTCCGTCGAGGATGAATTTTCCCAGCGACTTGTTGTCCGCCGCCATCGGGCGCTCGCCCTGCAGGACGTGAATCTCAACCTGCGTCTGGCTGTCGGACGCGGTGGAGAAGACCTGCGATTTACGCGTCGGGATGGTCGTGTTGCGCTCGATCTGTGGAGTGGCGACCCCGCCCAGCGTCTCAATGGACAGGGTCAACGGCGTGACGTCGAGCAGGAGGATGTCTTTCACCTCGCCGCCCAGCACGCCCGCCTGGATCGCCGCGCCGACCGCGACGACTTCGTCGGGGTTGACGCCCTTGTGCGGTTCCTTGCCGAAGAACTTGCGGACCACTTCCTGCACGGCGGGCATGCGCGTCATCCCGCCGACCAGCACCACTTCGTTGATCTGTCCCGCGGTCAGCCCCGCGTCGGACAGGGCCTGCTTGATGGGCCCCACTGTCCGTTCGATGAGATCGCCCGTCAGTTGTTCGAGTTTGGCGCGGGTGAGGGTCGTCACCAGATGTTTCGGCCCCGACGCGTCCGCGGTGATGTAGGGCAGGTTGATCTCGGTCTGCATCGTGGTCGAGAGTTCGATCTTGGCTTTTTCGGAGGCTTCCTTCAGGCGTTGCAGCGCCTGGCGGTCGTTGCGCAGGTCAATGCCGTTATCGCGTTTGAACTGGTCGGCGAGGAAATCCATGATGCGGAGGTCGAAATCGTCGCCGCCGAGGAAGGTGTCGCCGCTGGTGGATTTGACTTCGAAGACGCCGTCGCCCACCTCCAGCACAGACACGTCGAAGGTTCCGCCGCCGAGGTCGTAGACAATGATGGTCTCGTTCTTCTTTTTATCGAGGCCGTACGCGAGGGATGAGGCAGTTGGCTCGTTGATGATGCGCAGCACTTCGAGACCGGCGATCTTGCCCGCGTCTTTTGTGGCGTTACGCTGGGCGTCGTTGAAATACGCGGGGACGGTGATGACCGCCTGCGTGACCGTCTCGCCGAGATAGGCTTCCGCGTCCGCTTTGATCTTGGCGAGGATCATCGCCGAGACTTCGGGCGGGCTGTAGTCGCGCTCGCCCATCTTCACGCGCACGTCGCCGTTCGGCGCGGATTCGACCGCGTAGGGGACCAGTCCCTGGGCGCGTTTGACTTCAGCGTCGTCCGCGCGGCGGCCCATGAAACGCTTGATCGAAAAGACGGTGTTGGTCGGGTTGGTGATGGCCTGGTTGCGCGCCACGCGTCCGACCAGACGCTCGCCGTTCTTGTTGATCGCCACCACCGAGGGGACGAGTCGCTCCCCCTCCGCGGATGGGATGACGATGGGTTCGCCGCCCTGCATGAAGGCCGCGACCGAGTTGGTGGTGCCGAGGTCAATTCCGATGATTTTTGCCATGAAATAATTTCTCCTATCGTTTCTTGTTGGGGCGGACCTATGTGTCCGCCCGAAATTTTTGCTGGTTCGTTCAGGGCAGACACACAGGTCTGCCCTTACAGTTCAGGGCAGACACACAGGTCTGTCCCTACAGTTCAGGGCAGACACGCAGATCTGCTCCTACAGTTCAGGGCAGACACGCAGGTCTGCCCCTACAGTTTTATTGCGCCACCCTGACCAATGCCGGTCGAATGACCCGTTCGCCCAATGTGTATCCGTTCCTCACCACCGCGATGACGTGTTCGCTGGGGACGTTGTCGTTTGGTTCGTGCGAGATGGCCTCGTGGAAATTCGGGTCGAAGAGCTGCCCCTCCGCTTCGATGCGCTTCACGCCCTCGGACTCTAAGATGGACAGGAATTTGCGCGCGATCAATTCGATTCCGCCCGCCCACGCGTCGTCCACGGGACGGTTTTGCAGCGCCAGGTCGAGGTCGTCCAACACGGGCAGGATCTTCTGGACGATGTCGCCCTTCATGTTGGCGCGCTGCATTTCCGCGTCGCGCTGGATGCGATTCTTATAGTTGACGAATTCCGCCTGCGCGCGCTGCCAGCCCTCGCGATGCTCCGCGACCTGGGCCTCGGCCTCTTCGAGTTTCGCCATCAATTCGGCGACGTCAACCTGCGGCTGTTCCGCCGTCGCTTCGACGGGGATCTCATGGGGTTGTTTGGATTCGTGGTGTTTGTGTTTTTTGTCGGTCATAGAGATTCCAGTGTGAAGAAATTCGGTACACGGAGTTCACGGACAGGAGGGATTTTTTTAATTCCTTCCGTGTAATCTGTGTACGGGTTTTTGTTTTACTCGCCGCCGATATTTTCCGTCACAAGATCGGACAGCAATCCCGCCACAAAGCGCACGGTGGGGATTGTCTTCGCGTAGGACATGCGCATCGGGCCGAGGACGCCGAGCATGCCGGTCGCGAGTCCGGGGACGCCGTAGCGGGCGAGGACCATCGAGCATTGACGCAGTTCCTCCCAGCCGCCTTCGCCGCCGATGAGGACTTGCAGTCCGCCGACGCTGGCTCCTGTGGAGGTGCGGGCGAGCAGGTCTTGCAGGGCGCCGCGCTTCTCGAAGAGTTTCAAGGCGCGGCGGGCTTCGTCTGGCTCGGCGAATTCGGGTTCGGCGAGGAGGTTGGTCTGGCCGTCGGTGTAGATCTGCCCGCTGACGCTTTCCTCCATGCGGCGCAGGTCGGCGAGGACGAGGGTGAGGATGTCCTGCTCGAGCGCGTCGGAGCGGGCCGGGAGGGCGGAGATCTCGTCGAGGCCGCGCCCGCTCAAGGTGGAGGAGAGACGCGAGGCGGTCTGGCTGAGTCGTTCCTGCGAGACGGGTTCCGCCAACGTCAGGACCTGCTGCGAGATTTCGCCTCCGATCATCACCAGCACCATGAGGACCTGCCGTCCCTGCGTCGAGATCAATTCCACGTGTTTGAAGCGGACGCGCTCGGGATGCGGCGCGGTGACCAGCGACGCGCCCTGCGATTGGCGGGCGAGGACGGAGGCGGCGAGGGTCATCCATTGGCCCATGTCTGCGCGGGATTGGTGGAATTGGTGCGAGATGGTTTGCTGGACGCTGGCGGGCAGTTCGGCCTGGTTCATCATTTGACCGACGAACAGGCGATAGCCTTCCTCGGTGGGGACGCGGCCGGCAGAGGTGTGCGGCTGGCGCAGGTAGCCCAACTCGGTGAGCGCGGCCATCTCGTTGCGGATGGTGGCCGGGCTGAGGTCGAGGCGGTAGCGGTCCGCGAGCCGCTTCGAGCCGACGGGTTGGGCGGTCTCGATGTAGTCGCGGATGATGAGGAGGAGCAGGCTGCGCTGGCGGTCGGTGATGGTTGTCATTTTGATTTGGGCAGAAACCCGTTTTCGCGCAGAAAACGGGTTTCTGGTGAATTGCTGGCGCTTGGCGATAAGGAGCGCTAATCAAGCGGCGCAATGATAACAGCGGGGGAAAGGCAAGTCAATAAAAGAAATATCAGAATTTTTTGTCCCTGCCGCGTTTGGGGTACGCGGGGTATTTTGCGGGCGGGAACAAAAGACCCGCCAGCGGCGGGTCTTTTGTTTCTATGGATTTTGGATCGGCCTCCAGGCCGGGTCGAAGTCCGCGCCGGGGTCAACGGTGAGACGGGTGACGGCGCTGGCGTCCACGCTCATGAGGAAGATGTCGCGGTTGGTCTTGTCGCTCAAGCCCTCGAAGATCAGCCAGAGTCCGTCTGGGGAGAATTCCGCGTTTTCGAAGGGAGTCGGGGCGGCGTCCACGCGTTTGGCTTTGCCGAGGCCGCGTTCCTCGTAGACCAGTCTCATCAGCCAGATTGTGGAAGGTCCCACCAGCCGCTGGCTGAACATGACGACCTCGCCGTCCGGCGACCAGGCGGGGTCCATATCGAAGCGGTCGGAGCCGCTGAAGATCACTTGTTCCGGGTTGAGTCCGGTGTCGGTCATGGACCAGATCTCGGTGATGCCGAAGCGTTGGACCACGTAGAGTATCTGGTTATTGTGCGGCGACCAGGCCGGACTGCGGGATTCCATAAAGTGTCCCTGCGACTCGAGCAGGAGGCTGACCGAGTTCGCGGCGAGGTCCAATATGAAAATGGACGGCCTTCCGTTGCGGCGCGAGGCGAAGGCGACGCGCTTTCCGTCTGGCGACCAGGCGGGGTCGTAATCGCCGGCTGGCTCCGCGAGGAGCGGCGCCTGGCCCGTGCCGTCGGCGTTGACGATGTAAATGGTGGAATTTTCGAAGGGGTCGTTCGGGCCGCTGCAGGGCGAGGTGAAGAGCAGCCGCGTCCCGTCCGGCGACCAGGCCGGCTGGCAGGCGCCGTCGGGCATGTTGGTGAGGACGGTTTTGCCGCCGCTGCCGTCTGTGCCAGCCAGGTAGATTTGCGGGATGCCGGAGCGGTTGGACGCAAACGCGAACTGTCCATAACCGCCGCCCTGCGGAGTGGGCGAGGGCGTGAGGGTGGGTCCGCTGGTGGGGGTGGAGGTGTGCAGCGGCACGGACGTGACTGTCGGGGTGAACGTCGAAGTCGGCGTTGACGTGGGCGGATGCTGCGTGGCCGTCGGCGCGGCCGGCGTGAACGAGGCGGTCGGCGGGTTTTCGACGGGAGGCGGCGAAGGCGATCGTTCTGTGACGGCGAATGTGACCGTGGCGGAGCGCAGGCCGGCGAACCAGCCGTCAACGCGCTCTTTCGCCCCCGGCATATAGTTCCAGACGAGGAAGAACGCGAGCGCGAGCAGAAGGAGGAGCAGGAAGGAAGGGAAACACCCGCTCCGTTTCTTTTTCTTCGGACGGAAGGGTTTGCCTTCGCCGTTATCTTCGGGCGGATAGGGCGGGCCTCCGGTCGAGGGCTTGGAAGGCGGTTTGTCCGCTTTGCCGGCTCCCTCTTCTTCCGGCGGGGGAGGCGCGACCATATAATTGCCGGTCAGCTGCTGGGTTCTGGATTTGGAGGCGAGCAGGGCGCGCTGGAATTCCTCGGCGCTCTGGAAACGCTCGGCGGGATCAATGGACATGGCCTTTTCGATGGCCGCGGCCAGCCGCTTGGAGATCTTCGGGCTGCGTTTGCGGAGCGGCGTCAGCTGGGCGTTGTCCATGGCGCGCGCCAGCCCGTCTTCGGGGATGATGCCCGAAAGCGCGGCGTACAAGGTCGCGCCGAGCGAATAAACGTCGGTGCGCGGGTCGGTGCGCGCTGTGCCGTATTGTTCGGGCGGGGAGTAGCCCGGCGTCATGGCGCGGGCGCCAGTGGTGGTGGCTTGCGCGCCCTGCACTACTTTGGCGAGGCCGAAGTCCACGAGGAAGATGTGGCCGTCGGGCGTGATCTTGACGTTGCCGGGTTTTAAGTCACGGTGCAGGATGGGCGGCCGCCGCGAGTGCAGGTAGGCCAGCGCGTCGCACATGGCCGCGCCGATGGAGATGGCCTCGTCTTCGCTGATGGAGCCGATGCGTTCCATGCGCTGACGCAGATCCTCGCCTTCGATGTAATCCATGACGAGGTACTGTCCCTGCTCGCCGACGACGAAATGGTCGGAGACGCGCGGCAGGTTGGGATGCCGCAGGTTGGCGAGGATCACGGCCTCGAGTCGGAATTGACGCGAGTATTCGTCGGTGGTGAAGAGATTTTCTTTAAGCGCGACGTCCACGCCGAGGTTTTCGTCCACGGCGCGATAGACCGACCCCATGCCGCCCTGGCCGAGGATTTCGACGATGCGATAGCGTTTATGCAGCAGCGTGCCGCGTTCCAGTGTCATAAATTGAACCCTAAGTGTGGGCGATTATAACAGACCGCCCCCTACCGGTTGGGATTGTCCGAAAGTTGCAACTTTGCAAAAGCCCACGGCGCGCCGGCGGCGACCCACGCGCCCACCAGCGTATAGCGGACATACCGGAAGACCAGCGCGGCCGGGTCGTCTCCGGCGGGGAAGACGGCTTTCAGGCCGAGGTAGAAAACGGCGACGCCGACCAGACCGACGAAGTACCGCAGGCCTCGCTTCCAGACCGGGCCTCGCGCGGAGAACCCGCCCCGGGACGCGGTCCACGCCGCCCCGGCCAATATGCCGAAGAGCGTGCCCATGGCGGTGACAATTCCTGCCAGCGAGAAGGGATTCGGCGCTTCGCCTCCGCCGCGCGTGGCGTTCTCGATCCACTGCGCGGGCAGGACGAATCCGCGCGAGAGGAACACGATCAGCGCGACGAGAAGGATCATCGCCAGCGAAAACGCGAAGGCCAGCGCGACCTGGTTCGCAAGGGAGAATTGCTTGAGCCGCGCCGCGGCGGGATCCCAATATTTTATGAAAGCCCACAGCAGCAGCCCGCCGAGCATCCAGCCGAGCAGTACGTCGTGTAGAAAATGGACGCCGAGGTAAAGCCGCGAGAGTCCGATGAGAAAAATGACGACCGCCGCCGCGCCCCGCGCCCAGGTCCGCTTGACGCCGTCCGCCGCGACGCCCCACACGCCGGCCGCGATCTGCGCGTGTCCCGAGGGGACGCCGAAACTCGTCTCTGAAGCCAGGCCGGCCACCTGGTCGCTCACCCAGTAGGGACGCGGTCCGTGCATGGCAACTTTGAACAGGGAGTTAAGTCCGTTGCTCAGCAACAGCATCACGCCGATCCGCAGGCCCAGCGCCGAGTCGACGCACCAGTAGGCCAGCGGGAGGACGAGGAGGAAGAAATCCTCCGAGCCGAGGAATGAGAAGAATTCCATCGGGCCGGTCAGCCAGCCGCCCAATCCCTGCAGGGCAGAGTTGACGGAGGCGAGGGCCAATAAGAACGAATTCATGTTGCGCTCCTTGTGGAATTGACGGGGATGTGCGTCCATTGTACACTCAGCGCATGGAAAAGTCATCCGCTCGCTGGCAGGACCTTCCCTCGGCCGCGTTGTTCAGTCTGTGCGTTTTACTGGCGGCATGGCGCCTGGCGGCCACGAATTGGATCGAGACGCTCGACGCCGTCGCCGCGTTGACCCTGCTCGGAGCGATCGTCGGACTGGCGCTGGGCGCCGCCAAATTCGGCAGGCGCGGCGTTGGCTGGCTGGCCCTGGGATATACTCTCACGCTCTTGCCGCGCCACCTGCTCGCCGTCTACTACAATGAGAATATTTATCTGGGAGAGCGGCTGGCCGGCCTGGGCGGACGTTTGCTTTTCACGGTCGGCGAATTTGCCGCCGAGCGTCCCATCCAGGATCCTCTTTTCTTTTTTACGCTCATCAGCGCGCTGTATTGGTGCATGGCCCTGTTTTCGGGGTATCAACTTTCGCGTCACAACAACACTCTGGCGGCGGTCCTGCCCGCCGGGCTGGCCGCGCTGGTCATCCATCACTTCGACCGCTTCAACCCGGGCCGCGCCTGGCTGATCGCGGCCTATTTTTCGGCCGCGCTGGTTTTGATCGGACGCGGCCAATATCTGCGCGATCGCCGCGCATGGCTCCGGCGCGGGGTGCAGATGGCCCCCGAGACCGGTCCCGACCTGAGTCTGAACCTGATGGTCAGCGCGGTCGCGCTGGTTGTGCTGGCGTGGAATCTGCCCCTGAACTTCTCGTCCGCGCCGCTGCAGGACGCCTGGGAGACCGTCGCCCGTCCGTGGCGCGCCACGCGCGAACGCTGGGAACATGCCTTTGACGCGCTGCGGGGCGGCAGCCCGGCGGCGCCCTCCGAATTCTTCGGCAGCGCCATGACATTGGGGACCCAGGCCGCGCAGGGGACCGACCTGGCGCTGATCGTTCACATCCCCATCCTGGCGGAGGAATTACCGCGTCTCTACTGGCGCGCCCGGGTCTACGACCGCTACGAGGCCGGCGGCTGGAGGCTTTCCGACCCTGTTAAAGAAGAGTTCCATCCTGAAGCGGGCGCGCTGCCCATTCCCGACCTGGCAGGGCGAAAGGAATTTGAATTTCGGATCGTGTCGTACACGCGCGGACAGGCCATCTTCAGCCTGGCTTCGCAGCCGCTGTGGACCAGCCGCCCGGCCGCCGTGAGTTACTTTCCGCTGGAAAACGGACAACGGGACGCGCTCGCCTTCGAAGCCGTTGCCTTCATGGAGCCGGGCGACGTCTACCGCGCGCGCGCCGCCGTCGCCGACCCGTCCATCGAGGAACTGCGCGCCGCCGGGCAGGAGTATCCCGACTGGGCGGCGTCCCGCTATCTGCAGTTGCCCGAAAACTTCTCTGAGCGCTTGCGCGATTTTGCCGAGCGCGAGACCCGCGGACTGGCGACGCCTTACGACAAGGTCCAGGCCATTACCGACATTCTGCGGACGACCATCCGATACAAATCCAGCGTCCCCGCGCCGCCCGAAAATGCGGACGTCCTGGAATGGTTTTTCTTCGACCTTAGAGAAGGCTACTGTAATTACTACGCCACAGTCGAGACGCTCATGCTCCGCTCGCTGGGCATCCCGGCGCGCATGGCGGTGGGATATTCGCAGGGCGAGCCCGCTCAAAGCGACGAGGAATTCAGCCGCTCCCGCTCCGCGGCGCGGGCTTATAACGTCTACCGCAAAAATATGCACGCCTGGCCCGAGGTCTACTTCCCCGGAATCGGCTGGGTGGAGTTTGAGCCGACCGCAAACCAGGAGCCCATCCTCCGCCCCGAAAAACACGCGGCCGCGCCGCAACCGGAACGCAATGAGATCGTCCGTAATCCCATCGTCGTTTTGCAGGAGGAACCCGACGACGCGCCGGTCCCTTCGCCCGTTCCGCTGGTTGACTGGAGACGCTGGCTGGCGCCCCTCCTGTGGGCCGCCGCGCTCATCCTGGGCGCGGCCGCCTGGCGCTACGCGAATCGGAAATATCCCCTCGCGACGCGCGCCGCCGAATTTATTCTCGCCGCGGCCGAGCGGAGGGGCGGTCGCTTCCCGGCCTGGCTCCGCAACCTGGCCTTGTACGCGCTGGCAAGCCCGTTCGAGCGCGCCTTCCAGGACGTCAATCGGAGCCTGCGCTGGTTAAGAAAAAACCCGTCCGCGAACCTCACCCCGGCGGAGCGCGCCGCTTTGCTAAAAACGGAACTGCCGGAAGCCGGTCAGGACATCGACCTGCTCCTGAGAGAATATCAATCGGCGCAATTCTCACAACACGGCGGAGACCTGCGCCTGGCCCGCCGCGCCGGCCGCCGTATCCTCCGGGAGGGGATGCGCGCCCGCGTGCGGCAGGTTATGGGATGATACAATCGGCCATTATGACTCTCGACAAAACCCGTCCCGCCGCCCTCGCCGAACAAATGGCCGCCCTGCGCCAGGTCATCCAAAGCGCGCGCACTGCCCTGCAGGGCAAACGCGCCGTCCCCGACGGCGCGCTGGGCGGACTCGCGCAGGCCGAAAACGAACTGAACCGACTCGGGAAACTCGTCGCCAGCACCGAATCTCAATTCCGTCACCTGCTGGCGCTGACCGAAATCGGACAGGCGGTCAACTCCACGCTCGAATTGGACGAAGTCCTGCGCATCGTGATGGACAATATCGTTGGGTTGTCGCGAGCCGAACGCGGCTTCCTGATGCTGAAAGACGAGACGAAAAATCTTACGGCGCGCGTGGCGCGCAACTGGGAAAAGGAATCCATCCACGCCTCCGAACTCGCCATCAGCCGCACCGTCATCCAGAAAGTGGCGGACACCGGCGTAGCCATCCTCACCACCAACGCGCAGGAAGACCCGCGCCTGAGCGGACAGGAAAGCATCATCGCCTTCAACCTGCGCTCGATCCTGTGCGTCCCGCTCAAAGTCAAGGACGACCTGATCGGCGTCATCTACGCCGACAACCGCATCCGCTCGGGCATCTTCACCGAGACCGAACGCGACCTGCTGTCCGCGTTCGCGAACCAGGCCGCGGTCGCCATCGAGAACGCGCGGCTCTTCTCCTCGCTCAGGCGCACGCTGTCCGAAGTGACCGCGCTCAAGAATTTGATGGAAAACGTCTTCGCCTCCATCACCAGCGGCGTCATCACCACCGACGTGCAGGAGCAGGTGACTCTCGCCAACCGCGCCGCCGAACAAATCCTCGGGCGGACCGCGCAGGAATTGCTCGGTCATCGCGTGGACGAGGCGCTGGCTCCCGTCTCCGAGGCCATTCGCCCCCACCTGGCCTCCGTCCGCCAAACCGACGCGCCGGTGATGGACCTGGAGTTCAACCCAACCCTGCCCTCGCGCGGCAACGTCAACCTGCGCTTCAACCTGTCCCCGCTGAAGGACGAATCGCAAAAGACGCAGGGCATCGCCATCGTGCTGGACGACCTGACCGAGCGGAAACGTCTCGAGGCCCAGCGAAAACTTTTCGAGCGCATGGTCTCCCCGGCGGTCATTCATCAACTGGACCCGAACAAACTGCAACTGGGCGGCAAGCGGACCGAGATCACGGTCATCTTTGCGGACATCCGCGGCTTCACCTCGTTCAGCGAGAAACAGTCCCCTGAAAAACTGGTGTCCATCCTGAACCTCTACCTGGCGGCCCTGGCCGAGGCGGTGCTGATGCAGGAAGGCACCATTGACAAGTTCATGGGCGACGCCATCATGGCCTGGTTCAACGCGCCCATTCCCCAGCCCGACCATACTTTGCGCGCGGTGAAGGCCGCGCTGGCGATGCGCGCCGCCGTGGAAAACCTATACACCGAACTGCCCCCCGATTCGCACCTGGCGTTCGGCGCGGGCATCCACTTCGGGGACGCGGTGCTGGGCCTGATCGGGACCGAGAAGCGCCTCGAATATACCGCCATCAGCGACAGCGTCAACATTACCAAACGCATCCAGGAAAATTCCGCCCGCAACCAGATTTTGCTCAGCCGGGAAGCGTACGAGCGCGTGAAGAAATTCGTAAACGTAAGCGGCATGTCGCGCATGCCTGTAAAAGGGAAGACCCAACCGCTGGATGTGTTCGAAGTGCTGGGATTGCAATAACAGCGACCGCGCATGAAAAGACCCCGGGCCGATTGGCGCCCGGGGTCTTTTTTATCCGGCTTCTTTGAAAATTACTGGAACTGCCTGCGGCCAAAGAGGTGGAACAACGCCCTTGCCACGGTGAGGATCAACACCATTCCAGACATCACGCCGCCGACGACCGCGAAGAAGAATTTCCAACTGGCGACCCGCTGGGCCAGGACGCGCGGCTCGGGGAGGCGGACGCGGTCGCGCAGGCGTTGGACGAATCCGCGCGGCGGGGCGACGCGCTTCAGGGTCCCGGCCAGGCGCGATTCCAGGTCGGTGAATGTTTCAGCGGAAGAGGGCGGTTGATTTCGTCGGAACATGGATTATTTTTTCACTCGGCAGGATATAGCACAAGCCCGACCGTGCCGGGCCCGAGGTTGATGGCGAGGGAGATGGACAGGTCGGCAAAGATGGATTCCCGAACGTTCAGGCGCTGTTTCGCCTCGGCGAGGAGGAGCCGGGCCGATTCGAGATCGCGGGAATGGACGGCTCCCACCGCGACCGGCGAATCGCCGACGACTTCCGCCGCCATTTCCACCACCCGCAGCAGGGCGGCTTTGCGCGTGCGGACTTTTTCCACCATGTGGAGCAGGCCGTCCTGGAGGCGGGCGATCGGCTTGACGTTCAGGAGGGAGGCGAGGGCGGCCGAGAGGGCGCCGATGCGTCCGCTGCGTTTGGCGAATTCCAGGTTATCGAGCGTGAGGAAGATGAAGGTCTTGTCGCGCAGGGCTTCGAGATGTTTGACGATCTCCTCCGCGCTTTTGCCGGCCTTCGACATGAGGTGGACCGTGCGGCACATGAACGCGCCGCCCACGCTTCCGCCCATCGAGTCGAACGGGATGACGTTGTACTCGCCTTTGAGTTCCTCGGCCGCGGCCACGCAGGAGGCGTAGGTGCCGGAGAGTTTGCTGGTGACGTGGATGGAGATGATGGTCTCGCCTTTGGGGTAGGTCTTGCGGATGAACTCCGCGAACTGGTGCGGCGAGGGCTGGGAGGTCTTGGGGTGATTCTTGTTGGCTTCGATCTCCCGGTAAAAAGCCTCCGAGTCCATGTCCACGTTTTGGATGTAGGTCTTTTCGCCAAAGTGGATATTGATGGGGATGAGTTGGATGTCGTATTGTTTGTCCCAGCCTTCGGGGATGTCTATGGCTCCGTCTGTCAATACTCGCAACATGGTTAATCTCCTTTGGTGAATTGGACGTGACCGCCGATCTCGTCGCGCAGGGCCAGCAGGGTGCGGTGGTACAGGCTTTTGACCGCGCCTTCGCTGCGTCCCATGATCTGGCCGATCTCCGCGTTGGAAAGGTTTTCCACGAACTTTAGAATTAACAGGGACTGTCTTTCGGCCGGCAGCCGGCGGATGACGCGCAGGAGAACGTCCTGCTCCTCGGTGCGGACGAGACTGGTCTCGGGGTGTTCATCCCGCGTCGTCAGCGCGGGCAGTTCGTCCAGCGGGATTTCCTGTTTGCGGCTGCGGTCGCGATGCCAGTTGGCGACCAGGTTGTGAGCGATGCGGTACAGCCAGGCGGAAAAGGGAACGCCGCGATCCGTGTAATTGTGGATGTGGTTCATCGCCCGCTGGAAGACCCGCGCCGTCAGGTCTTCCGCGTCGTGTACGTTTCCCGTCCGATAGTAAACGTAGTTGAAGATGCGCTCGGCGTAACGCTCGTATAGCAGCCCGAAGGCGTCTTTGTCGCCCTGGGAAGCGCGCGCAAGCGCCTCTTCTTCTTTATATTCTGGCTCCGGCAAATTAAAAATCCTACCGGCGGGGTTTGACTAAAATAACCCCGCCGGATTTGAGAAGTTACATGCAGTATAACACGCCGCGCCGGGACGCAAAACCTCCCGCGCCTGGGCGGGAGGTCTTGCGCGCGTTGGAGATTTTGCGCTACAGCGAAGACAGGCTGTTATTGATCGTGCTGAACGCGTTTCCGATCACGGGGCCCAGAAGCAGGAGGACGGCAAAAACAACAATGGCAACCAGAACAAGAATCAACGCGTATTCCACGAGTCCCTGCCCCTTCGGCGCTATCCGGATATTCACGAACTTCACCTCCTTTCCGCTCAAGATACAAAAACTGTAACATATCTGAAGATAAAACGCAATTTACAGTATTGCAATCCGGTTGGGCTATTCCGTCACATCCACGCGGGTGGCGTTCGCGAATTCGTATTTGTAGGGTTTTTCGGGAGCGACGGACGGCAGGCTCCAGCGATAAATCCACCTGGCCGCGGAAGGGGAGAGGTTGACGCAGCCGTGCGAGCGCGGACGCCCGAAGTCGTTGTGCCAATATGTGCCGTGCAGCGAGACGCCGTTGTCCTTGATGTAAAGCACCCACGGCACGCCGGGCAGGTCGAACCCGCTGGCGGCGAGGTCGCCCGCGGCCATGTGGCGGCTGGGACGTTTGTGGTAGGTGGAGAAGCGGCCGATGGGCGTGGTGTACGTCCCCGCTCGCAGGATGGCGCCGGTGGCGGCGCGCGTCGCAAAGACGACGCGTTCGGCCTCGTACGCCAGAACCAGTTGCGCGCCGAGGCGCACTTCGATCCTTTTCTGGCGCGGCGAAAGATCGGGCGAGATCGGCTCCAACTCGGCGCGCGGCAGGATGCGGGCGTGCCTGGCGGGGATGAAATAAAAGTCGTCAAACTTGTCGTCGAGCAGGCGGTACCAGGCGCTCCCGTCCGAACCCGCGACGGATTCCAAAACCCAATGCGTGGACTCGTAGTAGAGGCGGTACGCGAACTTGGACGAGGGGTCGGGGGATTTGTACGCGTCGGTGTAGGGGACGCTGATCTCGCCGAGCGCGCCGGCCTTCGGGATGGCGACGGCCTCGTTCAGCAGCGTGCGGACCGGCTGCACCCAGCCCGAATAGAGATAACTGCCGTCGGCGAGTTTGTACCAGACGCGGTTGTAGGCGCTTGCGTCGTCGTCAATGGCGGCGCTGTCGATATCCACCAGCAGGTCGCGCCAGTAGAATTTGACCGGTTGGCTTTTAGGGGAGGGAGCGTTGTAGGCCCAGAGCGCGTTCGAGATCACCCGTCCCTGAAGAGGCGGCTCGGATGCCGCGCCCGCTCCGAGGTCCGCGCGAGGCGGGGCGTCGAAAAAGAACGAGAGCGGACGGGCCCGGGTGAAAAGTCCCAGCAGGCCGAGTCCGCTCAGTTTGAGAAAGTCGCGGCGCGAGAGTCCGCCGTCCGAGTCGTTCATCGAATTAGTAATGGACTTTTACCGTCGTCCCGAAGGTGGACCAGTTATAGAGCCATTCGGCGTCGGGGATGCTCATGTTGACGCAGCCGTGACTCATGGGAACGCCGAAGTTATTGTGCCAGTAGGTGCCGTGGATGCCGTAACTCTTGTAGAAGTACATTGTGAACGGCACGTCGGGCAGGAAGTAGCCGGGGCCGCGCATGTCGGCGTAGAGGTAACGGGCGTAAACCTTATACGTGCCGGTGACGGTGGGCGTGGCCGACACGCCGGTGGACACGATGAAGGTGTTCACCAGCGTATCGCCTTCGTAGGCGAATAATTGCTGGGTGGAGAGGTTGATGTCTATCCAATGCGCGCCGCCCGAAGAACTTTTGCCGGGGACGGAAGGCGCGGCCGCGACCTGGGTGGGAGCCGTGTACGGCGCGTCGGTCGGCGGGATGGGCGTGGGCGTGTCGGGGACGATGTAGGCTTCCAGGACGCCGGGCGTGTCGGTGGCGGCGGGCGTATCGGTGGGAAGCGGCGTGTTCGTGGGACTGGGCGTGTTCGTGGACTTGGGCGTGGATGTGAACGTGGGCGCGGCGGTGAACGTGGGCGTGAACGTCCATTCGGGCGTGTAGGTGGGTTTGCGGATTTCGGCCGCGGCGAAATGCGTCTCGGGTTCGTCCGTCGGCGCGGAGGCTTGGATATTTTTGACGGCGGAGGCCCGCGCGAACGACCGGCTGACCGACCAGCCAGCCAGTCCGACGACCGCGCAAGCCAGGATGACCAACAGGATGGGAAACAGGCGGCCGCGACGTTTCTTGGCCGGCTGCGCCGGGACTTTGTCCCCGTCTGCCGGCGCGTCCAGCGCGGACCTGGAGGCGGGCGCGGTCTTCCCGGTCTCTTCCGCGTCGGGACGGCTGCGCGCCCAGTTCAGGGCTTTGCGCGCCCGCTGAGAGTCGGGGTTGACTTCCAGCGCGCGCTGGGCGTATTGCCGGCTCTCGCGCGGGGCGGAGACCGCCGTCAGAATCAGCCAGGCCTCTTCGAGGTCTGGCGCGAGGCGGGAGGCTTGTTCGGCCAGCCGCCGGGCTTCGGCGTTGTCGCCGCGACGCAGGGCGGCGCGCGCGTTTTGGATCAGCGCTTGGAGTTGGTTGGGGGAAGTGTCCATAATTCTAAAGCAGGTCTGGGCTATCCTATGCGAAGTTTACCACTGAATCTCGACCGGAACGCCAATTTCGGCCCAATCGTAAAGTATGCTTGATTCGTTGGAGCCAAGCACTACGCAGCCATAGGAGACGGGCGTGCCGAGGTAGCCCGCCCATAATTCCGCGCCGTTCGGCAGGATCGGCAGGGAATGGATGCCGTTTTCCAGTCCGCCGGCGTAGTAGATGCCCAGCCAGTTCGGCATCCAGATATTCCAGGTGGCGCCGTACGCGTTGGGGATCTTGCTTTGCACGTGAAAGAGGCCGGTGCGCGTGGCGTTGTGGATGCCGGTGGAGACGATGAAGTTATAGATGAGGACGCCGTTCTCGTAGACGTACATCTGCTGGTCGGAAATGTCCACGAGGATGTATTTTCCCGTCGTGTTGACCGTCCCGTCCGCGCTGGACGGCTGGATGGGGACGTCCACGATGGAAACTTCGATGAGGCCGGCAGGCGCGGCTGCGGGCAGGGGCGTGGATGTGGGAAACGGCGTCGAAGTGGGGAGGGGGGTATAGGTGGGCTTGGGGATGTCGGCCAGCATGAAGCGCGTCTCCGGCGCGGCGTTGTCCGCCTCGGGAGCCGCCGTCAACGCGCAGGCGGTCAGCAGGCCGGCCAGGCCGGCGAGGAGAAAGAGATGCGGGATTCGGCGGCGGAATGTGGCGCTCATGGGGGGAAAGGCGTCGGCTCGATATTTTCGTTATTGATAAAACACAGGATGCCCTGCACGATTCCGTTGGCGACCACGTCCGTGCGTTTCGTCAGGAAGTCGCGGTCGAGGTTGAGAAAACCGGTCTCGATGATGGCCGCCACCGTGTCGGGGGCGATCTCGGAGAAGGTGTGGTAATCGGTCATGTCCGCGGTGATGCTGCCGGCGTGGAAGGCCATGTCGGTGGCGCGAATGTACCGGTCCACGAGGCAGGCGGTGAGACGGTTGGCGCGGTTGACGTCGCGCGTGTCCTTGGCCGCGGCCACTTTGAAGCCGGTGGCCTGGTCGTTGATGTAGTCGCACGAATCGTTGTGGATGGAGACCAGCGCGGCGGCGCGGTATCCCGCGAGACGCGTGTCGTATTCCTGCAACAGGTCCACCTGATAGCCGAACGCCGAGAGACGCGTCTGCACGAGGCTGGCGATCTTCTGGTTCACTTCCAGTTCGGTGAGCGTGACCTGGCCGTTCGCGTCCGTGCAAACCGAGCCGGAATCGTAGCCGAGGTGGCCGGCCACGATCCCGATCCGCAGGGGCGGCAGGGGCGTGGCGGCAGACGGCTCCGCGTCCAGCGGACGCGGCGTCATCAGGCGCGCGAACTGTTCGGGGAGATCGTCCATCAAAAGGCTGGATGGACTCCAGGCGGTGAAGAGCGTGGCGAGCAGCGCGGCCACCAGCAGGGTGGAACCGAGCAGATGCGCCCGCGGCGGGCGGGATGTTCGCGAACGGGCAGGCGGTTTCGGGCGGGCGTTCATTATCCACGATGGTACTCAATTGGCGCGGAAATGACAAGGAGGCGATTCTCTTGACTCTCGCCTGTCTCTTCGTTATGATGAATTCGAGGCTCTCCTGCACTTAACGAGAAAGAGCCAAACACAAAAGAGCGCAAAGGCGCTCAAAGGATGAAAGCGCTCTATTTCACAGGCTCTTCCTTTGTTGCCTCCGCGAAGCGCCCTGTGGGTTGTGACCCTTCGTGTTAAAAAGAAATTTCCCGCCAAAAACGGAAGAGCCAGAATTTGATCGGAGACTTCATCAATGACCGAAACTGAATCCCTGCGCCTCGCCATGCGCGCCTGGACGACCGGCGTGGCCGTCATCCTCGCGGAGCATGAAGGCGAATCCTATGGAATGACCGTCAACTCGTTTTCCTCGCTTTCCATTAACCCGCCGCTGGTGACGGTGACCCTGCGGAACGACACGCGCGTCTTCGCCCTGGCGGACAAGTCCCGCGCGTTTCACCTGGTCATCCTCTCGGAATCCCAAAAAGGACTGGCCGAGGACTTTGCCGGGCGGCTGCACGGCGCGGAGCGCATGGACAGCCTGGGGCGCGGCGCCTCCCTCCTCGACGAGGGGCTGGCGCGGCTGGACTGTCGCGTGATCCACACTTACGCGGCGGGCGAGAACACGCTCTTCGTCGCCGAGGCGACGCGGGCCAGCGTCCGCTCCACGGATCATCCGTTGGTGTATCACAACCGAGGGTATCATCGCATCGCGTGAGAGGAGGCTTTCGTGTCCGAACCGCTGACTCCCGACGAAAAACGGACCCTGCTGCGACTGGCGCGGCAGGCGCTGGAATTGGGCGTGCGCGGCGAGGAACTTCCGCCGCTCGATTGGGATTCCCTCACCCCGGCCCTGCGCGCCGACGGCGCCTCGTTCGTCACGTTGACGACGCGCGGCGGCGAACTGCGCGGCTGCATCGGCGCGCTGGAGGCCTGCCAGCCGCTGGCCGAGGACGTCCGCGAACGCGCCGTCGCCGCGGCCTTGAGCGACCCCCGCTTCCCGTCTGTGCAGACCGGCGAGTTGCGCGCGATCCGGGTCGAGGTCTCGCGGCTGACCGCTCCCGTCCCGCTCGATTATTCCAGTCCCGAAGACCTGCTCGCCAAACTCCGCCCCGGCGTGGACGGAGTCGTCCTGCGCGACGGGCTGCGCCGCGCCACCTTCCTGCCGCAGGTGTGGGAGAAGTTGCCGCGCGCCGAAGATTTCCTCGGCAATCTATGTCAAAAGATGGGGGCCGCGTCCGATTTGTGGAGACGGAAACATCCCGCCATACTGACATATCAAGTGGAAGAATTCCACGAATGACGGCGCGCGGAACCCAGGCCGCTCCGAGAAACCTGGGTTCTGATATATAATCGAACCATGGCCGAAGAAATTGACATCCTCTTCAAAGACGCCGTCGAAGCCCTGCGCGCTGGCGACCGTCCGCGCGCCAAGGAACTGCTCACCCGCCTCCTCAAAGCGGACCAGCACAACGCCAATTACTGGGTCTGGATGAGCGCCGCCGTCGAGACGGCCAAAGAACGCGTCTACTGCCTGCAAACCGCGCTTCAAATTGACCCCGAAAACAAAAACGCCAAACGCGGCCTCGTCCTGCTCGGCGCGCTCCCGCCCGACGAGACCACCCCGCCGTTTCCCGTCAACCACCCGCGCTCCTGGGAAAAGGAACTCATCCTTTCCTATGAACAGCCGCTCGAAAAGATACCGTTTCTCTCCAGGCCGCTGACGCGCCTCGCGGGGATGGGCGCGGCGGTCCTCGCGCTGGTTGGACTATCCATTTTCATGCTCCTCCAGCCGCGCAACTCGCGCGCCGTGCGCCTGCCCACGCATACCTTCGGCCCCTCGCCCACCTTCACGTCCACGCCCACCGCCCTCGGCGAAAAGCCGCGTCCCACGCCCACCCACGTCGGCCCCACGCCGCTGTGGGCCTCCCTCCCCGCCACGTACACGCCCACGCCTCTCTACGCTCCCACCCCGCGCCAGCCGCAATCGGGAGACATCTTCCGCGCCGCCAGCGAAGCCTACGCCCGCGGCAACTGGAGCGACTTCATCAACTTCATGCAGCAGGTCACCGCGGCCGAACCCGAAGCCGCCGACCCGTGGTATTTCATCGGCGAAGCCTACCGCTTCCAGGGAAAATACACCGAGGCGCTGGACTCCTACAACCGCGCCCTCGCGCTCAACCCGGACTTCGGTCCCGCGTACCTCGGGCGGGCGCGCGTCAACCTGGCGCTGGACCCTGCCTCCAAGGTGATGGACGACCTCGACGCCGCGCTCAAGCACGATCCCGGCTTCGCCGAAGCGTGGATCGTCCGCGCCGCCTACAAGACCGATCACAACGACGCCAAAGGCGCGCTGAAAGACTTGAGATCCGCCGAGGCGTTGACTCCCGATTCCCCGCTCCTGTATTACGAATACGCCCGCGCCCACTACGTCCTCGGCGAAGCGGACCGCGCCCTCGAATTCGCGCAGCGCGCCAACGAATTGGATATCACCCTGGTTCCAGTCTACCTGCTGCTCGGCGAACTCTACGCCGAGACCGGCCAGCCCGAAGAGTCCTACAAAGCCATCCAGACCTACGTTGCCTACGCCGAAGAAAACCAGACCACGCTCTACCTTCAAGGCAAACTGCTCTTCCTGCAAAAAGACTACGAAGCCGCCCTCGAAAAACTGGACGCCGCCCTGAAACTGGGCAACATGAACGAAGCGCGCCTCTACCGCGGGCTCATCTACATCCACCTCAACCGCCCGCCGGAGGCCGTCTACGAATTGCGGGTCGCGGCGCAGGCCATGCCCGATTCCTTCGAGGCCAGCATCGGACTGGCGCAAGCCTACCTGCTGAACAAGACGCCGGGCAACTCCTACCAGACGGCCGAGAAGGCCTTTTCGCTCGCCGCCGACGACGGACAACGCGTCCAGGTCTACTACTGGCGGGCCAAAGCCCAGGACGCGCTGGGACAATACGCCGGCTCGCGCCGCGACTGGGAGGCCCTGCTGGCCCTGCCGCCGGAGGTCGTCCCCGCGGCGTGGCGGACCGAGGCGCGGGCGCGCGTCGACGCGCTCTCCACCCCCACCCGCACGCCGACGGTCACGCTTACCCCCCGGCCGGGGACGAAGACGCCTACGCCCAAACCCGCGACGCCGACGCCGTAACGCAGCAGCAGGACGAACGGCGCGGCCGCGCAAAAGGCGGAGCAGACGAACGCGGCGCGCAATACGCTATAATCTTCCCATGCAACGCGCCCTCCTCCTCTACAATCCCACGGCGGGCCGATTTTCCGTCGAACCGTTCTTAAAATCCGCGATCAGGGCCCTTGCCGATTCCGGCTGGAAGGTCGAAGCGCTCGCCACCCAAAGCGGGGAGCACGCCATCGAGTCGGCGCGGCAGGCCGCGCTGGAGAAGTTCGACGCGGTCTTCGCCTCGGGCGGCGACGGCACCATCGGCCAGGCCGCCGCGGGGCTGGTCGGCGCCGAAACCGCGCTCGGCATCCTCCCCAGCGGCACAGCCAACGTCCTCGCCCTCGAATTCGGCCTGCCGGTCTTTTCGTGGACGCGCTGGTGGGCGCTCAAAGAAAACGCGCGCACGCTGGCGAACGCGCCCGTCCACGCGGTGGACGTGGGCATCTGCAACGGACAGCCCTTCCTGCTCTGGGCCGGCATGGGACTCGACGCCATGACCATCCACGCCATCGAGCCGCGCATCCGCGTGGAAAAATTCTTCTCCTTTCCCGAATACTTCGTCACCACCGTCCGCAACGCCAGCCAGTGGAGCGGCGTGCGCCTGCGCCTGTGGGCCGACAACGTGGAAGTGGAGGGCAACTTCATGGTGGCCGTCGCCAACAATATCCGCCGTTACATGGGCGGATACGCCGTCCTCTCTCCCGAAGCATATATGGACGACGGCGAATTCGACCTGTGGCTGCTCAGCGGCAACAACCTCGGCGACGCGCTCATGCGCGCCTACGAGCTCTGGCGCGGCCGCCATCTCCACTCCGACACGGCGCGCCGCATCCCGTTCCACACTCTGCGCGTCGTCGCCGAAACGCCCTTCCTCGTCCAGACCGACGGCGAGCCGCGTCCCGAAACGCGCGACGCTCTCATCACCATCCAGCCGCGCGCCCTGCGGATGCTCGTCCCGCCCCGGGCGCTGCACCTGCTTTCCAAGATATAATTTGTGGCAGCGACCCAACCATGAAACGCGACCTCCGCCAACTTTTCACTTTACCTGTTCTCCTCGGCGCGACGGGACTCGCCGGACTGCTGACCGTCCTCACGATGACCTGGTTCGGATTCTCCGCCCCGCCTCCCTCCGACCCCGGGCTGGCCCCCGCCTACCTGACCTTGATCCCCGCCCCGACGTCCACGCCGCGCGCCGCGCCCACGCCGACTCCCGATCTTCTGCTGGCCGGCACGCCGACCCTCCCCGCGGACGCCATCGTCGTGGGCGGCTACGTCCAGATCACCGGCACCGGCGGGGACGGTCTGCGCCTGCGTTCCGCGCCCGGGCTGGCGAGCGAACAGCTTTTCCTCGGCGAGGAGGCGGAGGTCTTCCAGGTGAAGGACGGCCCCAAGGAAGCCAACGGCTACATCTGGTGGTACATCGTCGCGCCGTACGACCAAAACCGCGCGGGATGGGCCGCCGCGAATTTCCTGTCGGTGGTCCCGCCGCCGCCATGATTTTGTGGACAAAGAGGAACCAATGACTGAAAAACCCACCGGCGTCACCGCCAACAAAACCCAACGCGAAGTGACCATCACCTGGTCCGACGGACACGTCAGCGTGTACCCGTTCGGGCTGCTGCGCGCGGCCTGTCCGTGCGCGTCCTGCCGCGGCGGACACGAAAACATGAAGGCCGAACCCGACGCCTCGGTCTTCGAGGCCGACCTGGCCGAATCTCCCGCGACGCGGCTGGTCAACGTCCGCGCCGTCGGCTCGTACGCCCTCTCCTTCGTCTGGGACGACGGGCACGATTACGGCATTTACAGCTGGCATTACCTGCGCGCGCTGTGTCCGTGCGAGCAGCATCACGGCAAAGCCTAAACGAAGAACCCCGTCCAACTTCGGAAGGACATCTGCCATGGCAAAAACCCACACCCGCTACGTCTGCCAGCAATGCGGACGCGTCTCCGCCACTTACATGGGGAAATGCCCGCAGTGCGGGAACTTCAACTCGATGATCGAGGAAGTCGTCCACGAGGAGCCAGCCGCGAAGAAGAGCGTCGTGCGCGGGTTGACGGGACGCTCGTCGCCGCGCCCCATCTCGGAGGTCAGCGGGGACGCGGAAGATCGGATCCCGCTCCCCATCGGCGAGTTCGCGCGCGTCCTGGGCGGGGGAATCGTCCCCGGCTCGATCATCCTCGTGGGCGGCGACCCGGGCATCGGCAAGTCCACGCTGATGCTGCAAATGGCGATGGAGATGGGGAAGAGTCAGCGGGTGTTGTACGCCTCGGGCGAGGAGTCGGAGCGGCAGATCAAGATGCGCGGCGCCCGCTTGACGGGATCCCGCGCGGGGTCCATGCCGGAGGCGTTGTTCCTCGTCACCGAGACGAATCTCGAAGTCATCCTGAATCACGTGCGCGAGGTCAAGCCCGACCTGTTGATCGTCGACTCGATCCAGACTACGTATCTCTCGGCGTTGGATTCGAGCGCGGGATCGGTCTCGCAGGTGCGCGAGTGCGCGTCGCAGTTGCGCGAACTGGCGAAGTCTTCGGGCATCACGGTGTTCGTCGTCGGTCACGTGACGAAGGAGGGAAACATCGCCGGGCCGCGCGTGCTGGAACACATTGTGGACACGGTGCTGTATCTCGAAGGCGACCGTTTTCAGGCGTACCGCCTGCTGCGCTCGGTGAAGAACCGCTTCGGCGCGACCTCGGAGGTGGGCGTGTTCGAGATGCGCGAGGGCGGACTCATTGAAGTGACCAATCCGAGCGAGGCGTTCCTCGCGGAGCGGATGGTGAACGCGGCGGGGTCGGCCATCGCGGTGACGATGGAGGGGACGCGCCCGATCCTCGTCGAAATTCAGGGGCTGACTTCGCCGACCCAATTCGGCAACGCGCGCCGCACGCCCAACGGCGTGGACTTCAACCGCCTGCTGCTCATCGCCGCGGTGCTCACGCGCCGCGTGGGACTCAAACTCGGCGAGCAGGATATTTTCGTCAACGTGGTCGGCGGCATCCAGATCGAGGAGCCGGCCGCGGACCTGGCCGTGGCGGCGGCCATCGCGTCTTCGTGGCGCGACGCGCCCGTCCGCGCGGACGCGGTGTTGATCGGCGAGATCGGTCTGGCGGGCGAGCTGCGCATGCCGGGACAAATGATCCCGCGCCTGCGCGAGGCGCAGAAACTCGGCTTCAAGACGGCCATCGTCCCGAAGGCGATTCGCAAGAGCGAGGCCTATCCGAAGGGAATCGAGGTGGTGGAAGTGCGTTCGGTGGAGCAGGCGTTGCAGGCGGCGTTGAAAGCGGACAAGTAGACAGGCGAACATACTGGCAGGCAAACATGATATGAAGCGTACGGAAACGGGGAGTTGATGCGCCGCTCGTTGTGGGAAACCGATTTTTGCATATTTGAACTGGATGTAAGGTTTAACCTTATATCCAGTTCACAGCGCGACCAATCCCCTCCCTCCTCGTATAGCTCCTCAGGACTATTTCCGAGGAGTTTCCCATGAACAAGAAAATCATCCCTATTCTGCTGGCGGTCTTCCTCGTCACCACCGCCTGCGGATTTACCATTCCCCGCCGCGCTGCGCCCGAACCCGAAACGACGGACAAGATCAGCGTGCCGGTCCCAGCGTCGGGAAAGGCGCGGCTGACGCTGGCGTTCGGCGCGGGCGAGATGAACCTGTCCGCAGGCGCGGCCGACTCGCTCGTCGAGGGCGAGGCCACGTACAATTACAGCAAGATCAAACCCGTCGTCAAGACCGACGGCGACAGCGTCCGCATCCAATCGGGCGACGGTTCCTTCAACGCCTTCCCAGGCGTCAACAACCTCGTCAACCGCTGGGATTTGAAACTCGGCTCCGCTCCCACCGACCTGACCATCGAGGCGGGCGCGTACACGGGCAAGTTTGAACTCGGCGGTCTCGCGTTGACCGGGCTGACCGTCAAGGACGGCGCGTCCACCGTGGACCTGAACTTCGGCGTGCCGAACAAGGCCGAGATGTCCATCCTGCGCTACGAGACCGGCGCGTCCACCGTCAAGATGACCGGGCTGGGCAACGCCAACTTCAATACGCTCATCTTCTCAGGCGGCGCGGGCGACTACACCCTCGACTTTTCGGGCGACATGCAGCGCCCGGCCACCGCCACGATCGAGGCCGGACTCTGCAACGTGATCCTAGTCATTCCCGAGGGCGTCCACGCGGCGGTGACGGTGGAGAGCGGCGCGGCCAACGTGAACGCCGGGACCGGCTGGTCGCAGAGCGGAAAAGTCTACACCCAGGAGGGCGAAGGCTCCACCCTGACCGTCATCGTCAACATTGGCGCAGGCAACCTGACGCTGACCAAATAGCCAATCGCTTAATTGCGGAACAAAGCGGCAGTTACTCCAAAAGCGACTGCCGCTTTTCCTTTCATATCGGAGTAAAAGGTCATCTTTAGTCCGTGACCTCCATCACTTGATTGGGCTGGATTTTCGCACTAGAATGGATATAATCAGGTCAGTATTATCAGGATTTTTTTGGAGAAGGTTGAACCATGCAAATCACTCGTCAAGCAGACTATGCCGTTCGCGCGGTTTTGCATCTGGCTCGCATGGGCGACAACCAGCGCGCCGCCACCAGCGCGGTGGCGAAAGAACAAAACATCCCGCCCTCTTTTCTCGCCAAGATCATCTCGCAACTGTCCATCGCCGGGCTGCTCCACACCTCGCGCGGCGCGCGCGGCGGCGTGACGCTGGCGCGCGACCCGCAGAACATCAGCCTGCTCGAGGTCATCGAGGCGATTGACGGGCCGATCCAGCTGAACGAATGTACCGGCGAGAACGGCCTGTGTTCGTTCGACGCCGAATGTCCGCTCCGCCCGATCTGGTGCGAAGCGCAGGCAGACCTGGTCAACCGCCTGAAAGGGACCAACTTTGCGCAGTTGATGGCGCAAGCATGACGTTCGCGCGTATTGACGCGTTTTTCCTTTGCGGTATAATACCGCCCGCGCCGCTGGTCCCGTAGCTCAATGGCAGAGCAAGCGCCTCTTAAGCGTTTGGTTGAGGGTTCGAGTCCCCCCGGGATCACCATCAAAAAAGCCCTTTACGGGCTTTTTGTTTTTTCCCACTCTTTCACTTTTTCCAGCAACGCGCCGAGCGGACGCAGGTCGCGCACGTCCACCGCCAGGTTCTTGACGCGCGTCTCGCTGTATTGGAACACGCGCGTCCCCGACGGGATAAAGCGCGCCCGCTGGCGGAACTCTCCGCGCGGCAGCCAGCCTGTCAGGAAGATGTCCATGCCGTAGACCCAGACATTGCCCCAGTCAATCTGCGGGATGACGTACGTCTCGCCTCGCGCGGGACTGCGGAGCGCGATCCGTCCATCGGGCGGACTCGCCGCATGCAGCGACGCGACCGAAAAAAACGCCGTGGATGCTTCCGTTCTCGTCCGCGGCTTCAAGACAATTTTCTCGCTGGCGTATTCGCGGCTTTCGACCTGCCCGCCGATCTCCAGCGTCACTTCCGAGTCGCAGTCGGATTTCAGCGCGAGCCGCCCCAGCGGAGTCCACGCCTGCGGGTTGGCCCAGGCTTTGGGAAACGCGTGGATCAAGTGGATGGGCTGCCCCGCGGCCAGGGCCGCTTGCAGGTCACGCGGCGAAGCGGCGTTGAGCGCGGTCGCGAAGGCGAAGAGATAGAGGTCGTCGTCGCGATGTCCCTCCGCCGCGTCCTGGTCGGAGGGGACGAGGGCCGGGGCGTCGAGGAGCAATCCCGGGTCACGGCGGACGCGCCGAATCTGCTCGCGGCGGGTCAGCAGGAAGGATTTCACGTCGCAGCGATGGCCGCCGAGCGAAACGTCGTAGCGGTCGGGATCGGTGAAGGGCGTGGCGCCTTTCACGTCGAAGGGGATGTCGTTCTGCGTGAGATGGCGGCGGAAGGCCAGTTCCACCGCCACGCCCGCCACGATGCGGCGGAGACGGTCGTAGGATGAGCCGCCCATGCGGTTGTAGGTGTGAGGGAGAGAACGCACCGCGTACGCGATTCCGCCTTCGGTGAGGTCGCGGGGAAAGGGGAGGCGGAGGAGGGAGGAGGGGTTCATCAGGGAGCAGTGATCAGTCGCCAGTTTCATTCCTGAACTGCAAGCAATAATGATGGAAGGTGTTGCTCACCCAGGCGGAGCCGAGTCCATACGGCGCGAGGGACTGGTTATCTTGCATCCAGATTTTTTCGTCCTTGAGGGTGTAGGTCTTGCCGAGTTCGCGGGCAATATCCCATGCCAGCGGATAGATTTTCCCGCCCTTCTTCACGTTTTTGACGATGATGGTGAGATAGGCCCTTTCACGTAGTAACGGCTTCAGCCGTACATAAATGTCCACGAGTTTGGCGAGGAAGGATTCGTAATCGTCCACGTTGCCGAGGTCGTTGGGATCGTCCGAGTAGAAGACGTCGAGGTCGGCGGAGGCGCGGCGCTTCTTTTGGGTCTCGGCGCCGCGGGCGCGGAGCATGTCCCAGTAGGGAGGGGAGGTCAGAACGTAATCAATGGTTGGTAATTGGTAATTGGTAATATGGGAAGCGTCGCCGTTGATGATTTCCGACCTTAGACCTTCGACCTGCGATCCGAGCGACGCGCGTTCATCGGCAATAATTTGTTTCGCGATCTCCGCGTATTTGGAATTCAACTCCACCCCGTAGGAATTGCGTCCCGCGCGCAGGGCGGCGACGAGGGTCGAACCCGTCCCCGCCATCGGGTCGAGGACGGCCTGTCCGCGCTTGGTGAAGAATTCGATGAACTCCTGCGCCATCGTCTCGGGGAATTTGGCGGGATGGACGAGAGTCCCCTTTTTGCGCGGCGGCGGATTGTGGATGAACCACGATTTTTGAAACTTCAGCCAGGTTTTCGAGTCAAGGTCGTTGAGTTTGTTTGTCGGCATGAGGGGATTATAACTTGGAGCGCCGCATCGAGATACTGGGAATCGCGGCCGACCCGTTCCGCGCGCGGCCTGTCCTCCTGGGCGGACGGAGGGTAGAATTACCCCGCCATGGAACCTACCCTCGCCGACTTCCTCCTCCAAACCGTCAAAAACGCCTACGACGGGATTCGCCGCCTGCCGCAACTCCCGTCTGCGTATCTGCATCCGTGGCGGCGCGCGAGCATCCGCCGTCTCGCCGCGCTCAGGGACGCGCGCAAAGGTCAGCGCGCCTTCATCATCGGCAACGGTCCATCCCTCAAGCAGACCGACCTCTCCAAACTCAGGAACGAATTCACCTTCGGGCTGAACCGCATCTACCTGATGTTCCCCGAACTCGGATTCCCCACTTCCTGCCTCGTCTCCATCAACGATCTCGTCATCGAACAATGCGCCGCCGAGATGGCCGCCCTCGAAATTCCAAAGTTCGTCGCGTGGCGGTCTCATCGTCACTTCATCAGTCATCAGTCGTCAGTCATCAGTCGCCAACTGCCAATTACCAATTACCAATTACCAACCTTCCTCTACACCACCTACACCGGCCCCCGCTTCTCTCGCGACGTACGCGGCCGCGTCTGGGAGGGCGCCACCGTCACCAACGTCGCGCTCCAACTCGCCTTCCACATGGGCTTCGAGCAAGTCATCCTCATCGGCGTGGACCACAACTTCGCCTCGAAAGGCGACGCCAACAAGACCGTCGTCTCCGAAGGCGACGATCCCAACCACTTCTCCGCGGCTTACTTCGGCAAAGGCTTCCGCTGGCAACTCCCCGACCTCGACACCTCCGAGATCGGCTACCGTCTCGCCCGCGACGCCTATCAGAAAGCGGGACGCGAAGTTTTGGACGCCACCGTCGGCGGCAAACTCGCCATCTTCCCCAAGGTAGACTATTCATCCCTTTTCTGATAACGTAACAAGCGCCCACGCAACCGCTCACTGAACACTGATGCCCCGCTCCCTCCGCCTCACCCTCCTCGCCCTCCTCGCCCTCGGCGGACTCCTCCGTCTCCTCGACCTGACGGATCCTCCGCTGGACTTCCATCCCACGCGCCAACTCCGCAACTCGATCATCGCCCGCGGCATCTACTACGACCTGCTCCCCAACGCGGACGCACCCACGCGCGCCCTCGCGGAATCCATCGCCCGCGTCCCTGCCCGCTACGAGCCTCCCGTCACCGAGACGCTCGCCGCCGTGACCTACCTCGCGGCTGGCGGGGAATCCGTCGCCATCCCGCGCCTCTACGGGACGATCTTCTGGCTGCTCGCGGGACTCTGTCTCTTCGACCTCGCCCGCCGCCTCACGGACTCCCCCGTCGCCGCGCTGCTGTCCCTCGCCTATTTCCTCGTCCTGCCCTTCGCGGTCCAGGCCAGCCGCTCCTTCCAACCCGACCCGCTGATGACCGCATCCGCGTTCATCGGCGTTTACTTCCTCTATCGCTGGTCCGAGTCGATTGCCGATTCCCAACCTCCGCGCGTCTCCTGGAAATTTGCCGTCATCGCCGCCCTCCTGTTTGGGTTTGCGGCCTTCGTCAAAATCTTCATCGGTTACATCATCGGCGGCGCGGCCGCGGGACTGGTCCTCTTCACCCTCAAAGGGAAATTCTGGCGTTCGCCTCAGGTGTGGACGATGGCGGTCGTCATGGTCCTGCCTGCCTTCCTTTTCTACTTCACGGGCGACCGCGGCAACTCCACCGAGTACATCACCAACTGGTCGCTGGACATGCTCAAACTTATCACCCGCGGCGACTTCTACACCAAGTGGCTGGCTTTTCTCGGAAGTCTCTTCGGGCAGACGTTCATCTTCCTCTCCCTCGCGGGGACTCTCCTCGCCGCGCCGCGCGGCCGCGCGCTGCTGATCGGTCTCTGGGCGGGATATTTGCTCTACGGACTCTCCGTCCCGTTCCAGATGTACACGCACTCGTACTATCACATCCAACTGACGCCGATCGTCGCTTTGGGGTTGAGTCCGCTCGCCGAAGCAGTAACCCGCCGCGCGGTCGGAGAGAAGCGGATCTGGCAGGCCGCGTTGACCGTCCTCGCGGCCGCGGTCATCGGCTTCCAGGCCTACGTCGCGCGCTCCGTCCTCCTCGCCGAGGATTTCCGTCACGAACCCGCGTACTGGCAAATGGTCGGGGAGGCGATCCCCGCCAACGCCAAAGTCATCGCGCTGACGCAGGACTACGGCTACCGCGTCATGTATTACGGCTGGCGCCGCGTGGACTTGTGGCCGCAGTCTTCGGGACTGATGGAGATCCGCGGCAACGCCATCAACGTGGAGAAAACCTTTGCCGAGCGCGCGCTGGGCAAGGACTACTTCCTGGTGACGACTTTCAGCCAACTCGATAAACAGCCCGACTTAAAAAAGATCCTCGACGGCTATCTCATTGCCGCGCAGGGAGACGGGTTTGTGTTGTACGATTTAAGACCATGACCCTCGTCTCCATCGTTATTCCCTCCTTTAACCAAGTCTCTTATCTGGAGACGACTCTCCTCTCCGTGCTGGGACAGGATTATCCGCGCGTCGAGACCATCGTCATGGACGGCGGCTCGACCGACGGCTCGGCGGACGTCATCCGCTCCTACGAAAAACGGCTCGCGTACTGGGTCAGCGAAAAGGACGCAGGTCAGGCCGACGCCATCAACAAGGGGATGGCGCGCGCCCGGGGCGAGATCGTCGCCTGGCTCAACTCGGACGATTACTACCTGCCCGGCGCGGTCCGCGCCGCGCTGCGCGCCTTCGAGCGAAATCCCGACGCGCTCCTCGTTTACGGAGACATGCTCGCCGTGGATGAACGCGGCCAGACCATCAACTCGTTTCGGTTCAAACAACTCACGCTGGAAGACCTGCTCTCGTTCCAGATCATCGGACAGCCTGCGGTCTTCATGCGCCGCGCCGCGTTCGAACGGGCGGGCGGACTCGACCTCTCCTACCATTTTCTGCTCGACCATCATCTCTGGATCCGCATCGCCGCGCAGGGACGGATACTCCACATCCCGCAGACGTGGGCCGCGGCGCGCTATCACGCCGAAGCGAAGAACCGCGCCCGCGCCTCCGAATTCGGGAGCGAGGCCTTTCGCATTTTGAATGAAGTGGAGCGGGACGCCAATCTTGCCTCCGCTTTCGCAAAAATCAAACGCCGCGCCCGCGCCTCCGCGCACCGCGTCGACGCGCGCTACCTCCTCGACGGAGACCGTCCGGCCGCCAGTCTCGCGGCGTGGACGCGGGCGTTCTTCATCTATCCGCCCGTCGCGCTTGCCCGTCTTAACCTGCTCGGCTCCGCGCTGTTGAATTTGGTCGGCCTGGGGAAATTGCGCGAGGCAACTTTGGAAAAACGAAAATCGAGATTTTCACGCGCAAAAGACGTGAAATAACGCGGGAGCGCCATCGGTCGGTCTTGGCGCGGCCAGCGTCGCGGCGGTCATTTCATCCATCTTCGCCGCGCCCAAATGATGGGGACGACCACGATCAGGACGATAACGATGCCTATCAGCAGGATCTCCTCGGTGGTACCGGGGACGGTTTCGCCTTCCTGGAACAGGCTGGTCAGCGCAAGCGGGCGGCCAGGGACGGCGGACAGGTCGAAGTTCAGAGAAGAGGCGAGCGGGAGCAGGGAAGGCATATCCGTATCCATCAGATCGTTTTGAAATGTGACTTTTATCGCTACAACTCGGACAAAATACATTATAATCGGTTTAGTTTTTCCGGAAGCAGGATCCTGCGTTAATGGCGTTTTCTGGTCTTATTCGTTCCGATTCTGTTTTCGGGGTGTCAAGAATGTCGCTATCATTCGGTGACGTCGAAAACACTGCAAAGTCTCCGCCCGCGGAGACTTTGCAATTACACCAACTCAGGAGATGTTATGATCCAGAAGGTTTTTAAATGGTTCGTATCGCCGCTGGGTCGGGTGGCGCTGGTGATCATTGGAGTAGGGGCGCTGAGCGCGGCGATGTGGGGAATTAACTATGTCCAGAGACCGCCCGCGCAGCCGATCCAATTCCCGCACAAACGCCACGTCGACAATCAGATCCAATGCCTCTACTGCCATCCCGGCGCGGCGAGTGGACCTTCCTCAGGCCTGCCCACGACCAACAAATGCTGGGGATGCCACCAGCAACTGGCGATTACAACCACCAGCGCGCTTTTGCCGCCGCTGGTTGCCGCCGTCCAAAACGGCGCTTCCCTGAACTGGGTTCCGGTGGCGCAAGTTCCCGATTTCGTTCAATACAACCACCGTCCGCACATCGCGGCCGGGTTGAACTGCGAAAATTGTCACGGCGACGTGGCTTCCCTGACCCTGCCTTATGAAAACCCGCAAGTGATGAACATGGGCTGGTGCATTGCTTGTCACCGGGAAAAATCGGCCGGCAATCCCGAACTCGAGAAGAAACTGCTCGACTGCGGGACCTGTCATTATTAGACCGGCGAAAGGATAAACGCATGACTAAAAACATTTCCCGGCGCGATTTTCTAAAACTGGCAGGAGCGGGCGCGGCGGCCACCGCCGTCCTGACCGGTTGCGGACCCGCCTCCAAATATGTGACGCGCCAGCCGTACTATCAGATGCCCGAATATACCTACAACGGCGAGAGCTCGTATTACGCCACTGCCTGCCGCGAATGCGCCGCTGCCTGCGGCCTCGTTGTCCGCACCTTCCAGGGACGCGCCATCAAAGTGGAGGGGAACGCGGCCAACCCCGTCAACCTCGGCAAGACCTGCGCCCGCGGCCAGACCACCCTGCAGGGACTTTACAACCCCGACCGCGTCGCCGCGCCGACCCGACAGGGGCGCGCGAAAAACCTCAGCAGCGACGCGCTGACCTGGGACGAGGCTGTCGCCGTCGTCGCCGACGCGCTCCAGAAATACCAGCCGTCTGAGATCGCCTTCCTGATGGGTACCGCTCCCGATCATCTCTTCGATCTCGCCGCCGAACTCGCCAACAGCATGGGCGCGCCGGCCCCGATCCGTTTTGGCGCGCTCAGCATGTTCGAGGGCCGCGCCACGCTCGCGCAGGCCGCGCGGCTCATGTTCGGCCAGCCCGCGCTGCCCTTCTTCGATCTCGCCAGCGCCGACGCGGTCGTCTCCTTTGGCGCCAACTTCCTCGAGACCTGGATCTCGCCCGTCGCGTACACGCGCGGATATTCCACGATGCGCAAGGGACGGAACGGCAAGCGCGGCTACTTTGCCCAATTTGAGCCGCGGATGTCGCAGACCGGCGCGACAGCCGACCGCTGGGTCGCGCTTCGCCCCGGGACCGAGGGACTGGTTGTCCTCGCCCTCGGCCGGCTCGCGGCCGAAGCGCGCGGCGGGGCCATCCCCGCGGCCTTTGCCTCCGTGGTCGCGGCCGACGCCGCGGAAAAGGCCGGCGTGGAGCTCGCGGCCCTGCAGGCCGTCGCGGCCGAGATCGCGAAGGCGGCTTCCCCGCTCGCCGTCGTGGGCGGGGCCGCGCTCGCGCACACCAACGGCATGGACACCGCCCAGGCGGTCTACGCTTTTAACGCGGCCTTCTCCGCCTCGTTCTTCCTCTCCCCGCTCGCCCCCGGCGAAGACGCATACCACCGTCCCGCCTCGGCGCAGGAAATGGCGGAGTTCGTCCGAAAACTGGAGGCGGGCTCGGTGAAGGCGCTGTTCATCCACGGCGTAAATCCCGCCTTTGAATTGCCCAGGTCGCTCGGCTTCGAAGCGGCTCTCCAGAAGGTGGAAACGGTCGTCTCGTTCGCCACCTTCCCCGATGAGACCGCCCTGCTCGCCGATTACATCTTCCCCGACCATCAGGCCCTCGAAAGTTTCGGCTATCAGCGCGCCTACACCGGCGCGGGCGCTTCCGTCCTTTCGGGGATGCAGCCCGTCGTCTCTCCCTTCGTGGACACCAGGGCCACCGCCGACGTCCTGCTTGCGGCCGCGGCCCAGACGAAAAACGCCCTCCCGTACGCGGACGAGTATGCCTTCATTCAGGGCCGGCTCCAGCAGTTCCTTCCCGTGACGGACGGATCGTTTGCCGCCCCCGACATCAACGCTTTCATGGCTTACTTCCAGCAGCATGGCGGCTGGTGGAAAGCGGCGGAGCTCGTCGCGCCGAGCGCCTCCGGCAGCGCGGCGACCGCCTCCGCAGCCGAGTTCGAGGCGGGCGACTTCTTCCTCGTCCCGTTCGTCTCGCCGACGCTGGGCGAGGCGGGCGCGAACAAACCCTGGCTTCAGGAAGTCCCCGACCCGACGACCACCGTCATGTGGAACACATGGGTGGAGATGAACCCGAAGACCGCCGCCGAGTTGGGCATCGAAGACGACGACGTGATCAGGGTCGTCAGCGCGGCCGGGGCGGTGGAGGTCCCCGTGTATTTGTACCCGGCCATCCGTACGGATACGATCGCCATTCCCTTCGGGCAGGGACATACCGCCTACGGTCAGTTCGCGGCCGGGCGCGGAGTCAATCCCGCCGACCTGTTCGGCGCGAAGTTCAACGCCGCGGGCGACCTTGCGTATGCGGGGATCAAAGTCCGTATCGAGAGAACGGGCAGGAAGCAACCCCTTTCCCGCCTGGAAAGCAGGATCGGCGTTTATGGCGAAGGCATGGGCGAATAAGAGGAGCAAATGATGATTGATTTGAATATCGTCGGCGCGAAAGGCGCCATCGCGGAAGAAGCCGAGGGCAAATGGGGCATGGTCATAGACCAGGACCTTTGCACCGGCTGCCAGGCCTGCGTGGCGGCCTGCGCTATGGAGAATAACATCGCCTTTGTGGGCGAGGAGGATTCAGGCTATGGGCGCTCCATGCACTGGATCCGTATCGAGCGCTTCTGGGAGGGCGAATATCCCAACGTGAAGATGACGCGCTACCAGCCCATGATGTGCCAGCAGTGCGGTCACGCTCCCTGCGAGCCGGTCTGCCCGGCGTTCGCCACCGTCCATTCGCAGTCCCAGCAGGTCAACCTGCAGGTGTACAACCGCTGCGTCGGCACGCGCTATTGCGCCAACAACTGCCCGTACCAGGTCCGTTCCTTCAACTGGCGAGATTACGCCGACGAGCGCATAAACGCCGCCATCCGCACGTTGAAGAACCAATATAACCCCGACGTGACCGTGCGCCGCCGCGGCATCATGGAAAAATGCACGTTCTGCATCCAGCGCATCCACAAGGCGGAGGACAAGGCCAAGTCGGAGGGACGCGAAGTCGTCGACGGCGAATTCACCACCGCCTGCGCGCAGGCCTGCCCCGCGGACGCGATCGTCTTCGGGCGCATCGACAACCCCGAAAGCCTGGTCGCGCAGCTGACGCGTCAGAGAGACGGCGTCCGCCATCTTGAAGAACTTGGCACGCTTCCGCGTGTGACCTATTTTGCAGGAGGGCAGTGATGTCCGACACACAACCGCATCTCACCCATGCCCAGGAGCATGAGGCCAAACTCCGCGAAGAACATTTGATGCTCGACCCGCTGCCGCGCGGCCGGATGAACGAAATGGTGATGGAGTCTATGCGCGCCACCACCTGGAAATTCTGGCTCGTGTTCGCGATCCTCAGCGTCATCGTCGCCTGGGGCCTGTTCTATTCGTGGGGAAAAATGATCCTGGAAGGCCTCGGCATCGCGGGCGTCAACCGGCCGTCTTACTGGGGCATCTTCCTCGTCAATACCGTGTTCTGGATCGGCATCAGCCATGCCGGCACCTTCATCTCGGCCATCCTGCGCGTGTTCAAAGCCGAGTACCGCCGCCCGTTCACGCGCGCCGCGGAATTGATGACCACCTTCGGCCTCGTCCAGGCTGGCTTCAGTATCTTCATGCACATGGGACGCGTCTGGCTTTCGTACTGGCTGTTCCCCTATCCCAACCAGCGCGGACTGTGGCCGAACTTCCATTCGCCGCTTTCGTGGGATCTGCTGGCAATCACCACCTACCTGCTGGCCTCCACGATGTACCTCTTCCTGCCGCTCATCCCCGACCTGGCGATGGCGCGCGACCGCTCCACCGGCTGGCACAAGACCCTCTACAAGATCCTGGCGCTCGGCTTTCGCGGCACAGAAGGCGAATGGGCCCACCTGCGCAACGCCATGAACATTTTCGCGTGGGCGATCATCCCGGTCATGTTCTCCGTCCACACCATCGTTTCGTGGGACTTCGCCGCGGCCACCCGCCCCGGCTGGAGTTCCACCATCTTCGGCCCCTACTTCGTCGTCGGCGCGCTGCATTCCGGCATGGGCGCGGTTGTAATGGTGCTGGCCGTGGTGCGCGGGACGATGAAACACATGAAATACTTCATCCGCCCCGAGCATTTCGAAGCCATCGGCAAACTCATGCTCATCATCTCCATGACCTGGGTGTACTTCTTCTTCAACGACTACATCGTGCAGTGGTACGGCGGCGACAAGTGGACGCAGCAACTGCTCCACTTCCACGAAGCCGGCCCCATGGGCTGGATGTGGTTCGGCATGTTGTTCTTCAACATGATCCTCCCCTGGGCCGTGTTGTGGAATCGCAAATGGCGTTCCACGCCGTGGCTCCTCTTTGTGACCGGGCTTGGCATCAATGTCGGCATGTGGTTCGAACGTTACATCATCATCCCCGTTTCGCTCACCATCAACCGTATGCCGTTCACCTGGCGTATGTATCAACCGGGCGTCGAAATCCCCCTGGGCATCGGGACGCTGGCGTTCTTCATCCTGCTCTACATGGCGGCTTCCAAGCTGATCCCGCTTGTCCCGGTTTGGGAAGTGCAGGAAGGCCAGATGGCCCACTCGTTCAAGACGTACGGACGCGAGACGGTAGTGACCGTCAGCGAGTTGGAATAGGAGGCGCGACATGTCCGATAACCCTGCCATCCTGGCGATCTTCGCGGACCTCGACCCGGCCGCGGACGCCATCGAGCAACTCCGCCGCCTCGGCATTCACGACAACCATATGAACGTCATCTCCGGCGTACCCATCACCGAGGCCATGCTGGGCCGCCCAAACCAGTGGACGAACGTTCCGCGCCTGGCCCTGGGCGGCGCGGGCCTCGGAATGCTGACCGGCATCTTCCTGGCCTTCGTATCGCCCGTCATGTACAGCATCCAGGTGGGGCGGCAGCCGTTCACGCCCGTCCCGCCGTCGCTCATCGTCATTTTCGAAATGACCATGCTATTCATGCTGCTGGCCACCTTCCTCGGCGTCTTCCTCGACAGTTTCTTTCCCAACTACCGCCCGATGCACTACGTTCCCGAGGTCAGCGACGGAAAGATCGCCATCCTCGTTGAATGCCCTCAGGAAGAGGGCGCCGCAATCAAAGAAGCCTTAAAGAAAATGGGCGCCGAATCCGTGCAGGAAGCGGAGGCGCAACACCTATGAGACTCTTCAAACAACTCTTGATCGTCTTTGTCGCCCTGGCGCTGCTGGCCGGCGCGTTGATGGTGTTCTCCTACGACATCATCAAGATCCAGTGGGTCGGCTTCATGGGCTTGCAGCCTTCCTTTGGCAACATGGAAGAGCCGCTGCCCGTCCCGGCCCGTTCGATCCCCGTGGACGGACCCGCCTACATCCCCGGCGGGATCGCGCCTGAAAACCCGGTCCCGGCAGACGCCGTCTCCCTTGCCCGCGGGGCGGCGCTCTACGCCATTCACTGCCAAATGTGTCACGGCGTGGATCACGACGGGCGCGGCCCGGTGGGCAACCTGTTCCAGACCACGCGTCCCGCCGACTTGAACAGCGTACTCGTCCAGTCGTTGAGCGACGGCGGAATTTTCCTGGTCATCTCGAACGGCTTCAACCTGATGCCCGCGCTCAATGAAAATCTGACCGTGCGCGAACGCTGGGACCTGGTCAACTTCGTGCGCTCGTTGACCGTCCCCGCGCCGTAAGGAGGAAACGTGGAAGACTTCAAGAAAATCATCTACGCCGTTCTGGCGGGCTTTGCCGTGTTGATGGTGGTCTGGCTGGGATTCCTTTTCTTCAGCGCCTGCGGATTCGACTTTGCCTGCCGCCGCGCGGCGGCGCTTCCCGCTATGACGCCCATCCCCACCCTGATCCCGGCTACGCTTCCCGCGCCCACGCGGTACGTCGCCCCGGCCGGCGCGGCCGTGCCGGCCGCGACCCGCACGCCGTCCCCCGACGGCGTGCGCCGTCCATCCAATCCCGGCGATTCCGGCCCGGCTCTCGATCTCACCGGCGACGCCGCCGCGGGCGAGACGATCTTTGCCGCGAATTGCGCGGCCTGTCACGGCGCTCAAGGCAAGGGCGGAGTGGCCGATCCCGGCTCGGCAACCGGCGTAGTCCCGGCCCTGAATCCGGTTGAAGCGTCCCTCAAAAACTCGGACGTGAAAATTTTCGCCTACAACCTTGACCTGTTCATTGAACACGGCTCTACGCCTGAGGGACCGAGCCCGGTCTTCAAGATGCCCGCCTGGGGCAGTTCGAACGCGTTGACGCCGCAGCAGATCGCGGACGTGATCGCCTACCTGATCAGCCTGAACCCATAACGGTCAACGTAAAGAGACCTGGTTTCCAAAGAGACCAGGTCTCTTTTTATACGCAGAAATCCGCTTCCTCTTCAAGAAAACGGATTTCCGGTAGATCACGAAAACTACGCGTAACTTGCGCTCTCTAGCGTAAACCTGGCGGTAGAGACCGCCCATGGCGTTTTCGTGAAGTACTGATTTTTGGCGGAGAGGGCGGGATTCGAATATCATCTCCCAATGGAGGCCTCGAACCTTCGATAAAAAAAGTCCCTCGTTGCAAGGGGCTTTGGATTGGCGGAGAGGGCGGGATTCGAATATCATCTCCCAATGGAGGCCCCGAACCTTCGATAAAAAAAGCCCCTCGTTGCAAGGGGCTTTGGATTGGCGGAGAGGGCGGGATTCGAATATCATCTCCCAATGGAGGCCTCGAACCTTCGATAAAAAAAGCCCCTCGTTGCAAGGGGCTTTGGATTGGCGGAGAGGGCGGGATTCGAACCCGCGAACCTTTGTGGGTTACACGCTTTCCAAGCGTGCGCGCTAAGCCAGACTACGCGACCTCTCCAAGTCAAGCGGGCAGATTATAGCCGAAGCGCTTTTTTTGGGCAAGTCATTTTCAGACCGCGTCGTCTCAACGCGGGGATGTCGACTCACTGGAAATTTTCGTCCGCGCCTCCGGCTTCAAGGATTCGGTTTTGCAAATCCCACAGGCGGCGATACAGGCCCGCGCGCGCCAGCAGCTCGGCGTGCGTCCCGCGTTCCACGATGCGGCCGCGGTCCATCACGAGGATCTCGTCCACGTTTTCCAGTCCCGCCAGCCGGTGGGTGATGAGCAGCGACGTCTTACGCTTCATCAGGCCGAACAGGGTTTCCAGCGCTTGCTTCTCGGTGAGCGGGTCGAGGTTGGCGGTCGGTTCGTCCAAAATCAGGATGGGCGCGTCTTTGATGAGCGCCCGCGCAATCGCCAGTCGCTGACGTTCCCCGCCTGAGAGTCGCAGTCCCTGCTCGCCGATGAAGGTGTCGTATCCCTTCGGCAGGCGCAGGATGAAATCGTGGATCTGCGCGGAACGCGCCGCGGCCTCGATCTCCTCCTGCGTGACCTTGCGACGCGCGAATCGCAGATTCTCGCGGACGGACGCGTTGAAGAAATACGCGTTCTGCGAGACCAGTCCGATTCTCGCGCGGACCTCGTCCGGGTCCAGGCCATGCAGCGATTCTCCGCCCAGGCGGATCTCGCCCGAACTGTACTCCCAGAATCTCAGCAGCAAATTGGCGAGCGTACTCTTCCCCGCGCCGCTCGGCCCGACGATGGCGACCGAAGCCCCGGGTTGAAGGTTGAAGGTCACGCGGTCGAGGGCGGGAGTGGCAGCGTTGGGGTAGGCAAAGGTGAGATCGGTAATTTGCAATTGGTAATTGGCGACTGGTAACTGCTCACTGATCGCTGATGACTGTTCGCTGATCACTGGCTCCGTGTCCACCACTTCAAACAACCTCCTCGCCGCCTCGCGTGCGGAGTTCCACATCTGCGCGGCGAGGGGAAGCGGGGTGACGGCTTCGAAGGCGGCGAAGGTCAGCAGCGCGAGGGACGCGAGCATGGGCCCCGCCAATTCGCCCGAATTGACTAGCGGGATGCACAGGTAAAGTACCGTCCACATGCCGAGGTTGGTCAGCAAAGTGGACAGGCCAGAGTGGAGGCTGGTCACGCGCGCCATGCGGCGTTGGGCCTCGCCGTAGTCGTCCCCAGCGGCGGCGATCTGTTTCAGGCGTTCGGCGCCGCGGCCGTAGGCAAGCAGGTCGGCCATGCCCTGGATGCCGTCCACGAGGCGGGTGTGGAGGTCGGCGCGCAGGCGGACGGTCCGCGCGGCGGGACGGCGGCTGAGCGTCTGCGCGAGGAGGGGCAGGAGCAGGCCGAGGGCGAGGAAAAAGGTCAGGAAGACGGGAGCCAGCGCGGGGTAGAAAGAGGCGAGGAAGATCGAGGTGAAGAGTCCCACGAGGACGGCGGTCAACGGCGGGGAGACGACGCGCACGTAGAAGTGTTCCAGCGTCTCCACGTCGCCGACGATGCGCGCCAGCAGGTCGCCCGCGCGGAATTCCATCAGGCGGGCGGGGGCGAGGGGCTCGAGGCGTTCGTAGAACCAGACGCGCAGGCGGGAGAGCAGGCGGAAGGTGACGTCGTGCGAGACGAGGCGTTCGGCGTAACGCAGGAGGCCGCGGGCGATGCCGAAGAAGCGCGTCCCGACTACCGCCACGCCGAGGTCCGCGACGGACGCGGCGACAGCGGCGGTGGAGATGAGCCAGGCGGAGGTCCCCATGAGCGCCACGCTCGCGCCGATGGTCCCCGCGCCGAGGAGGACGGAGAGCGCGACGAGACGCCAGTTGCCGTTGAGGAAGGAGAGCAGGCGGGGGAGGGGGGATGGGGGAGGGGGGACGGATGACGGATGACGGGTTGGTAATTGGTAATTGGAGATTGGTAATTGGAGATTGGCGGTTGGAGATTGGGGGTTGGAGGGTTGTTGTGGTGTTGGCGACGGAAGGTTTTCAACTTGCAACTCGGTACTTGCAACCTGCGACTCGTATGTCTTTACCATGCTGGCATACAGGCCGTTTTGCGCGAGAAGTTCGCGATGCGTGCCTTGCTCGACGATCCTGCCCTGGTCGAGGACGACGATGTGGTCGGATTGGAAGATGGTATTGAGACGGTGCGCGATGACGAGGACGGCGCGGCCTTCCATCAACTGCCGCGTGGACTCTTCGAGCAGGGCTTCGGTCTCTGGGTCGAGGCTGGAGGTGGGTTCGTCGAGGACGAGGAGCGGCGCGTCTTTAAGGAAGGCGCGGGCGAGGGCGAGACGCTGCGCCTGTCCGCTGGAGAGACGCGCGCCGCCTTCGCCGACGACGGTCTCGTATTTTTCGGGAAGCGTCTCGATGAAATCGTGCAGGCGCGCGGCCCGCGCGGCCGCGGTCACTTCGGCATCGGTCGCGTCCGCTTTTCCGAGGCGGATGTTGGCGGCGAGGGTGTCGTGGAAAATGTACGGGCGTTGGGGGACCCAGGAAATATAATTCTGAAGTTTGAATTTTGAATTCTGAACTTTGGTTCCAAAAGTGATTTTTCCAGAAGACGGTTTGATGAATCCCAAAAGTAAATTGACCAGCGTGGATTTCCCCGCGCCGGTCCTGCCGATGAGGGCGACGCGCTGTCCGTGTTTGACCGTGAGATTGACATTCTCCAGCGCGGGCGTGGATTCGCCGGGGTAAGTATAAGAGAGATTGGATAAATAGAGGGTAGAGAATGGCGAGCCGTTGGAAGAAGTTTGACTGCTCTCTATTCTCTGTTCTCTGCTCTCTGTATCCAAAATCTCATAGATCCGCTTCGCGGCGGTCGTGCCGTTCATCCCCGCGTGGAAGCGGGCGCCGAGAGCGCGCAGGGGCATGTAGAATTCGGGAGCCAGCACCAGCAGGAAGAGCGCGGGCTGGAACTCCATGCGGTGGTACAGCAGGCGGAAACCGATCTCGACGGCGATGATGGCGACGCTGAGCGTGGACAGCAATTCGAGCGCCAGCGCGGACAGGAAGGTGATCCGCAGGACCTGCAAGGTCGCGTCGCGGAACTGGTCGCTGACGCGCGCGATGGTCTTCGTCTGCGCTTTGGATTGGCCGAAGAGTTTGAGCGTGGTCAGTCCCTGAAGGCTGTCAAGAAAGTGCGCGCTGAGCAGGCGCAGAGTCTCGTATTGGCGCTTAGTGACGATCTCCGCGCCCTTGCCGATCATGATCATGAAGAACGGGATCAACGGCGCGGTGACGAGGAAAACGATTCCAGAAAGCAGGTCAATAGGGAAGACGAAAACGAGGATGGAGATCGGGACGAGCGCGGCGATGACGAGTTGCGGCAGGTACTGACTGAAGTACGCGTCCAGCGCTTCGATCCCCTCGACGGCGGCCGCGGTCAGCTCGCCCGTGCGTTGTCCGCGCGCGTAGGCGGGACCCAGGCGGAGGATGTGCGCGAAGAGACGCTGGCGCAGGTCGGTTTTGACGCGCACCGCGACCGCGTTGGCGGAGACCTCGCTGAGCCACGTCAACAGGGCGCGGCCGCCGATGACAACGAGGATCAGCGTCAGCGGATTCAGCGCCTGCGCGAGCGACTGTCCCCGCAGGAAGACGCCGTCCACGACGCGGCTGAGGAGCCAGGCCTGTCCGATGGTCAGCCATCCGGCCAGAAGTCCAGAGAGGATCGTGGAGAGGAGGGGGAAACGCGCGTCGCGGGTGAGGGAGAGGAGTCGGCGGTGCATGAGGGCAGGTGTCAGGCGGCGGTCAACGCGCGGCCGCGGTTTTTATCCGGTCTGCGCCAGCGCGACCGCGCCGAGACTGCCCGAAAGATGTCCCAGCGCGGGCGGGACGATGTAGCCGTCCACGTCCGCCAGGACGTTGGGATGGACGACGTAGCCGTTGAGAAGCGCCTGGACGTTGCGCCGAATCTTCGGGAAGAGATATTCCCTGCGCATCACGCCGCCGCCGAGGACGATCCGCTTTGGAGACAGGGTCAGGATGTAGTTGACCAGCGCGGCGGCGACGTATTCGGCTTCCACGTCCCAGAAGGGATCGTCGTCGGGGATCGCTTCGCCGCGCGACCCGAAGCGGGCCTGGATTGCGGGGCCGTTGGCGAGGCCCTCGAAGCAATCTCTGTGGAAGGGACAGTTGCCGGGAAAGGGATCCCGCGCGCGGTCGTGGGGGATGCGGATGTGTCCCATCTCGGGGGCGAGCATCCCCGCGAGCGGACGTCCGTTCAGGATGTATCCGCCGCCGATCCCCGTCCCGATGGTGAGATAGAGCGACGGGTCGCAGCCCCGGTTCGCGCCCCATTTGAATTCGCCCAGCGCCGCGCCGTTGACGTCGTTGTCGAACGCGATCTCGACGCGCAGCGCGCGCTGGATGACGCCGCGCACATCCGTGTTGCTCCAATGGGGTTTCGGCGTCGAAGTGATGTGGCCGTATGTGGGCGAGTCGGGATTCAGGTCAACGGGGCCGAAGCAGGCGACGCCGATGGAGTCGACCTGCCGCGCGGTAACGAAGGGTTGGAAAAATTCGACGGTCTTTCGCAGCGTTTCTTCGGGCGTGGTAGTGGGGATGCGCGCCTGCTCGACGATGCAGTCGGGGCCGCTGGCGACGATACAGATGAACTTTGTCCCGCCCGCTTCGATCCCGCCGAAAAGCTGGGACATTATTTCACCCTCAGTAAAACCTTCCCCTCCCGCCATAATTCTTCCAGCCGATAGTAATCGCGCTGGTCGGGCGAGAAGAGATGGACGACCACGTCGCCGAAGTCCACCACCAGCCAGCCGTGTTGGGCTTCGCCTTCGATGCGGCCTTTTCTCTTTTGTTTGCCTTTGAACGTCTCCACTACCGATTTGGCGAGCGCGTCCAACATGCGGTCGCTGGAGCCGGTGCAAAGCACGAAGTAGTCGGTGAAGGAGGCGACATCCTTGAGGTCGATCAAGAGGATGTCTTCGCCTTTTTTGTCTTCAAGCGCGGTTACGATGGAACGGGCAAGGTCGAGTGCGTTCAGTGAGTCACCTCATGTAGAAATGTGGTATGCGGATTATACAGACTTTCACGGATTCTCGCGGATGGAGCCATTAAAAATCCGAGTCCGAACGGAACGAAAACGCTGATCGTCTACGCGCCGGTTTTCAGCGGGGCGGAGAACAGGCGGGTATATTCCGCGCCCGAGGGTTTTAGGTCGCTTTTGAACAGGTGGACGGCGGTCACGTCGGCGCGGCCGAGCGGGCCGAGACGCGTCTCTTCGAGCGCGGCGTGAACCTTTTGCCGGTCGCCCGCGGAGACGGGTTGTTTGACGCGGCCGATCGTCAGGTGCGGCGAGAAGGGACGTTCCTCCGCTTCGCAGCCGAGGCGCGCCGCGGCAGATTCCAGCCCGCGCTGGAGGGAGGTCAACGCGGCCGGGGCGTGGATTCCGATCCAGATCACGCGCGCCCGCCGCGGGGTCGGGAAGGAGCCGAGTCCGCCGACTTCCATCGAGAAGGGCGCGCAGGCCGCCGCCTCGGCGGTCGTCATCTGCGCGAGCGCGTCCAACTGCGCGGGCGAAACGTCGCCGAAGAATTTGAGGGTCAGGTGCATGTTTTCGACGGGGACCCAGCGGACGAGGCCGCGCCCGAGCGCGGCGCGCAGGGACTCGGTTTGGGCGTGAATCGCTTGTCGGATCGGGAGGGGGATTTCAATCGCAATGAAGACGCGCGACGGTGTCATATCAGGCGGCGACCAGGCTTTCGACTGCCTGTTTCAATTCGAGGTAGCCGACGGGCTTGGCGAGGTAGAGCGAGGCGCCCGCGTCCATGCCGGCGCGGATGTCGCCGGGCATGCTTTTGGCCGAGACGACGATGACGGGGATGTTCATCAGGTCGGGTTCGCGGCGCATGAACTTTAACACTTCCAGCCCCGACACGTCGGGCATCATCACGTCGAGGATCACGATGTCGGGCTTCTCCTGCGCGATGACGCTGATGGCGGGAGCGCTGCTGAACATTTTGATCACGCGGAAGCCGTTGACGCGCATCATCTCCGCGAAGAGTTCGGCGGCGTCGGGTTCGTCTTCCACGACCAGGACGGTTTTTTGCGGGGATGTCATCATCTTCAAAAATAGCATAAGATGAAGGAAAAGGCAAGGGGTCGTAAGGATTGACGGATTTGGACGGTCTACTGTCTGGAGGATCTATGACCGAACTTGAAAATTTCCGCGCCGAGAAGGATGATTTCTTCGCGAGCCATCCGCACAGCCCGCTGACCTCGCTTCAAAAACAGACCTTCGACGGTCTCCGTTATTTTGACGAGAATCCCGCGCTTCGATTCGAGATCGCGGCGACGCCGTTCCCGAAGCCCGAGGAGATCGCGATCCAGACTTCGACGGGGGAGACGCGCGTCTATACGCGTTTTGCCCGCTTCAAATTTAATGTAGACGGGCAGGAGGCCGAACTGACCATCTACGAGACCGAGAACGGATTCTTCCTGCCTTTCGTGGATTCCCTGGCCGGGACGGAGACCTATCCCGCGGGCCGCTATCTCGACCTTGAGCCTTTGCCTGGCAACCGCTTCCTCGTGGACTTCAACCTGGCCTACAATCCTTACTGCGCCTACAACGAAAGGTGGTCCTGCCCGCTGACGCCGTTCGAGAACCGGCTGAAGGTCCCCATCCGGGCGGGGGAGAAGATCTTCCATAGTTAAATCAAAAAGGCCAGGTTTCGCGAGGAACCTGGCCTTTCGTTTACGCTTCCGGCGCTTCGCTGGCTTTTATCAGCGCTTCCAGCAGCGCTTCGTATTCGTCGCAGCAGTCTGTGCAGGTTTCAAGGTGGTCGTGGACGAGCGGCATGAGCCGCGCCGCGTCCTCTTTGTGGATCTCGATCTCAGCGTATTGGTCGAGCGCGTCGAAGACCTGCTCGCAGTCCATCTCGCAGTTTTCGAGATAGCGGATCAGGCCCGCGATGGTCGCGTCCGACAATTCCGCGTCGGCGTGTTTCCCGCGTCCAAGTTGGGTAAGCCAGTCTTTCAGTCTCATTTTTACCTTCCGGGTTGACGATGGACGGGAAAAAATTCTTACCCTTGCTCGAAGGCGGTCAGGACTTCCTGCGCGGACAGGCCTTCCAGCGACAAGCGCCGTTTCAGGCGGACGCGGGCGTCGTGCAGGAGTTTGTAGAGGGCGTTGCGGTTGGTCTTGAGCTTGCGGGCGGCCTCGTCCATGGGGATGTTCTGCACGGAGAGCAGCAGGAGGGCTTCGCGTTGGCGGTCGGTCAATTCCTCGGCGATGATGCGGCGGACGCGCGTCATCATGTCGGCGCGTTCGACGAAGGTTTCGGGTCCCGCGCCAGGGTCCGCCAGCAGGGATTCGGGCGCGGGCGCCTCCTCGTTGTCCGCCAGCTCGTCCAGCGAGGAGTCCCGCCAGCGTTTGCGCCGCAATTCTGACAGCGCGATGCGGATGGCGATCTTGTGCGCCCAGGTGGTGAATTGACTGCGTCCCTCGAAGGTGTGCAGGCGGTCGAGGATGCGGAGCAGGGCTTCCTGCGTCACTTCCTCCACGAGGAATTCAAATTGCGGTTCGGAGGGGGAGACCCAGCGCGAGAGCGCGTAGGGCAGGCCTTTGGCGATAACGGCGCGCAGGTCCTCCAGCGCGGCGCTGCGCGGGAGGCCGTCCGATTGCAGGTCTGCGAGCCATTCTTCGTTGGCGCGGGTAGGCATGGGCGGGATTATAACCAAAAACCAGGCTTCAAACTGAAACCTGGTCTCTCGTGGTGGGCGCGAAGGGACTCGAACCCCTGACCTCATCAATGTGAATGATGCGCTCTAACCAGCTGAGCTACGCGCCCGGGACGAGGCGCATTATAGCCGATGCGTTTCTCTTTGACAAGCCGCGATCTTGCGACGGCTCGCGGGGCGCATCTGATAAAATCAGGATATGTCAACTCGCGCGCAGAAAGAATTTCGGAATATTTTCGCGGCCGCGCCGGGGATCGTCGTCCGCGCGCCGGGACGGGTGAACCTGATCGGCGAGCATACGGACTACAACGAGGGATTCGTCCTGCCGATGGCGATCGACCGCGCGGTGTGGATCGCGCTTCGGCCTCGCGCCGACCGCCGCGTCGTCGTCCACGCGCTGGATTTGGAGAAGCGCGGCGAATTCGACCTCGACGCGCTCGAACGCGGGACGGGCTGGCTGGAGTATCTCAAAGGCGTCGCGCACGAATTGCAGGCCGCCGATTACCGCTTGCGCGGCTGGGAGGGAGTTCTGGCGGGCGACGTGCCGCGCGGCGCGGGTCTCTCCTCGTCCGCGGCGGTGGAGGTGGCGACGGCGCGCGCTTTTGCCGCGGCGAGCGGTTTCGAGTGGGACGAGATGCGCGTAGCCAGAATCGGACAGCGCGCCGAGAACAACTGGCTGGGCGTCAACTCTGGCATCATGGATCAGGCCGTCAGCGCGGCGGCGAAGGCAGGACACGCGTTCTTCCTCGATTGCCGGTCGCTGGAATATCGTCACATCTCCCTGCCGAAGGAGATCGCGGTGGCAGTGATGGACACGTCCACGCGGCGCGGGCTGGTGGATTCGGCCTACAACGAGCGGCGCGAACAGTGCGAGAGGGCGGCGCGCTTCTTCGGGGTCGGCGCTTTGCGGGATGTGAGCGCGGAGAAATTCGAGACGGCGAGGCGGGAGAAGACAGGCGGATTGGACGAACTGGCCTGGAAGCGGGCGCGGCATATCGTGACGGAAAATTTGCGCGTGCTGGACGCGGCGGAGGCGATGCGCGCCGGCGACGTCGCCGCGCTGGGACGGTTATTTAACGAGAGTCACGCCAGCCTGCGCGACGATTTCGAAGTCACGAACGACGCGTTGAATTGGATCGTGGAGGCCGCGCAGGCGCGTCCCGAATGCCTCGGCGCGAGGATGACGGGCGCGGGGTTCGGCGGATGCGCGGTCGCGCTCGCGCGGAGGGATTCGGTTGAAGCCTTCGCGCAAGCCGTCGGAGCGGAATACCGCCGAAGGTCAGGGCTGGAAGCGAAAGTCTACGTGTGCGAGGCGAGCGGGGGGGCCAGCGTCGTTTGAATCAAAAAAGCAGGTTTCCCGCAGAAACCTGGTTTTTGTGTTAATGGGTGGCGAACGTCGCTTGGGCGGTCATTCCCCATAACAACCCGGTTGGCTGATCGTCAAATGCCAGGGTGACTTTGAACACCACGTCGCCGCCGAGGGTGTCGGCGCGCGGCGCGATGGCGACGACGCGCGCGGGAAATTCCGCGTCGAGCGCTTCGATAAAGACGACGGCTTTTTGCCCGATTTTGATTTTCGCGATGTCGCGCTCCGAGAGGTCGGTCGTCTCCGCCTGCATCCGGTCGAGCGTGGCGAGGACGAGGATGGGGCGGTCGGGTTGGGCAAGTTCGCCCGCCCGCGCGTGGAGCGCGGCCACCGTCCCGTCGAAGGGCGCGGTCAGCGTGGACATGGCGAGGACGGCGCGCGCCGCGTCGAGCGAGGCCTGGGCGCGGGCCGCGAATGCGTCGCCGCGCTGGACGACTTCGCGGGGTTCCGTCTCGAAGTAGGGACGGCCGCGTCGGTCGTATTTTTTGACGGTGCGATAGCGTTGCAGCTGCGCGTAGGATTGCGCCGAGCGATAGCCAGCCTCGGCGGCGGTCATGGCATATTCGAGGTCGGGCGTGTCGAGCGAAGCCAGCGTATCGCCGGCTTTGACGAAGTCGCCCTCATTGACGTTGATCTCACGGATGATGGCGCCGTTGATGAATCCCAGGTCCGCCGCCTGCGCGGGGACGATGACGGCGGAGGCGACGACGGACGATCCCGCTTGCGCGCGGGCCGCCGCGGCGGGACCGGCGGCGAGCGCGAGGACGGCGAGGAGCATCAACGCGAGGAAGCGGAGATTTTTCCCGTCATTGCGAGGAGGGCGGGCGTCTTGTTGAAACATGGCGCGCCTCACTTTGCCTGGATTTTCACGTCGGCGCTCATGCCCCAGCGCAGGCCTTCGGGCTGTTTGACGAAGTCAATCACGACGGCGAAGACCACGTCGCCGCCGAGCGCGGACGAGACGAGGGCGACGCTCGCGACCCTGCCTTCGAACGTCTGGCCCAGCGCGGGGACGGCGATTTCGACAACCTGCCCGACTTTGACGCGCGTCACGTTCCGCTCGCTCAGGTCGGTGGTTTTGACCTGGAATTTGGAGAGGTCGCCGAGGGTGACGACGGCGCGGCCGGGGATGGCCGTCTCGCCCGCGACCGCGTCCACCGCGACGACGGTCGCGTCGAACGGCGCGAGGAGCGCGGACTGCGTCTCGAGCGCGGCTTTCGCCGAATCGAGCAGGGCCTGGGCGCGCTCCAGGTCGGCTTTGGCAGATTCCATGTTTTGCTCCGCCGTCCCGACGCGCTGCAGGAATCGCAACTGGATGTCGGCTGCGTCCCAATTGGCCTGCGCTTCGCGGACACGCGCTTCGAGCAGGGTGGTGTCGAGCGTGACGAGGGTCTGTCCCGCGGTCACTTTGTCGCCCACTTTCACGTCCACGGATTGGACGCGTCCCACCGCGGGGAAGGAGAGTTGCGCTTCGCGGTAGGGGACAACCACTCCCGACGCGGTCAAACGGTCGGCGGTGGATTCGCTTTGGGAAACAGGATCCAGCGAAACTGTGGGAAGAGGCGTCGGTGAGGAGGATGGGAGTCCAGAGCAGGCCGCGAGAGTCAGGGTCATGACAATTAGGAGGATTTTTTTCATGGGGTTTCCTGGGCGACTGGAAGTCGCGCCAACGCTTGCGAAGCCGATCTTCGTCGGCTAGTCCACGCAGGTGGACTTCGCAAATGTAGAGGCGACTGGAGTCGCTAGCTCCCGCGATTGTCCGCGTCGATCACGCCATCTTTTAGGGTGACAATGCGGCTGGCATACTTGATGACGCGCGGGTCGTGGGTGGCGAAGACGAAGGTGGCGCCCGTCTCACTGTTGAGTTTCTTCATGATCTCCATCACCTGCTCGCCGTTTTCGGTATCTAGGTTGGCGGTGGGTTCGTCAGCGAGGATCAGTTTGGGGTCAGTAGCCAGCGCTCGGGCGACGGCGACGCGTTGCTGCTGTCCGCCAGAGAGTTGGTCGGGACGGTTGTTGGCGCGGTCGGCCATGCCTACGCCTTCGAGCAGTTCCATCACACGCTGTTTGCGTTGCGCGGCGCTCTTGCCGTTGAGCAGGAGCGGCATCTCCACGTTTTCGTAGGCGGTGAGGGTGGGGATGAGCGCGAAGAACTGGAACACGAATCCGATGGCGCTCTTGCGGAGGTCGGCGCGCTGATTGCGGTTGAGACCCGTGGTCTCCTGACCTGCGATGAAGACCTTGCCCGAGGTGGGCTGGTCGAGACAGCCAATGAGTTGCAGAAGCGTGGTCTTGCCCGAACCTGAGGGGCCAACCAGCGAGGTGAACTCGCCGCTTTGAATATCCATGCTGACGCCGTTGAGGGCGCGGGTCTCCACCTGTCCGATCTTGTAAACGCGGGTGACGTTTGTAAGTTTTGCGACTTCCATTTTATTTCTCCTTTATTGTGCCTTGCGCAATGCTTCGACAGGCTCCATGCGGGAAGCCATCCGCGCGGGATAGAGTGAAGCGAGTAATGTGATCACGAATGCGGTAATGACCGTGTTGAGGGCTGAGTCTATCGTCAGGAAGGTGAAGATGCGATCTTCGAAGAGCAGGTCGGCGCTCATGCCCAGGTCGCCGAAGAAGATCCCGACTTTCCCAAAGTAGAGCGAGAGCGCCCAGCCGATCAGGCCTCCCGTCGCGATGCCGCCGAGAGCCAGCAGGCTCGCCTCCGCCAGGAAGAGACTGACGATTTGCCTGCCCTTCATGCCGATGGCCGAAAGGATGCCGATCTCGCGCGTCCGCTCGAAGACCGACATGAGCAGGGTGTTGACGATCACGGTGGCGGTCACGCCGAGGATGATGAGGTTGATGACGGCCAGGTACGCGTTGGAAAAGTCATTGACCAGCACGAGCAGCGAGTTCAATTCGCGCCACGTCTTCACCTGGAAGTTCGCGCTGGGGATGGCGGCCTTGACCGCGTCCGCCTGTTCGCGATCCTTCAGCAGGACAAAGATCATGCTGGCGCGATTTTCCGCGCCTGAGAACGCCTGCGCCTTGGCGAGCGGCAGGAGCACGATGCCTTTGTCGTAGGCGGTCGTGCTCGTGGAATAAATGCCGCGCACAGTGAACAGTTGCTCATCCACGGCGCCTTCGGAGGTGTTGACCAGCAGGTTGACCTGGTCGCCGACTTTGAGTCCCATGCTCTGCGCGAGCGGATACCCAATCAGGATTCCTTCGCGGTCGTCCGCGGCGACGAACTGACCTTCCACGATTCGATACGGATCGTTCGCGCTTGAGGCGGGATCCACGCCCAGGATCTCGACTCCCGCCGAATCATCCTTGACTGTGACGATTCCGCTCGCGACGAGGCGCGGGGTCGCCGTTTCGACGGGTCCCAGCGCCGCGATCTGCGCCGCGAGGTGGTCGGGGTTCTCGATCAGATAGTCCCAGGCCACGCTGAGTTTATCGGGATCGTAATCTGCATCGCGCACCTGGAGATGCCCGCTGCTGAGGTGCAGAGTGGATTCCATCGCGCTGCGCATCTCGCCCTCGAAGAAGGCGGCGATGAACATCAGCAACGCCGTCCCCATGGCGAGCGCCAGCCCCGAAAGAATCGTTCGGCGGCGGTGCCTGCCCAGGTTGCGATAAGCCATTTTGAAATAATTGATCATTTGTGTCTCACTTCGTTGGTTTCTTTCGTCTTTCATGGCGAAAGAAGAAAGATGAAAGAAGTTCGCTAGACGTAATGCAACGCCTCCGCAGGTTCATGATGTGACGCCTGCGTAGCGGGATACAACGCGGCTAGCGCGGCAATGACGGCAACCGTCAGGGCATGTTGGAACACCTTTGCCAGGTCCAACTGCGGATAGATGCTCCCGCTGATCAAGGCGGTGTACTCGGTCAGGTCGGCGAACTGGGTGTAGTCGAGACCGTTCACGCCTAGCGCCAGGTTGATCGAGATGCCCAACGCCGCGCCGAAGGCGGCTCCCATCAAACCGATCAGGATGCCTTCCGACAGAAAGAGCAGGGTGATCTCGCGCGGCTTCATTCCCAGCGCGCTGATCACGCCGATCTCGCGCGTCCGCTCGAAGACGGCCATCATCAACTGGTTGAGGATACCGATGGCGGCGATACACAGCAGGAAGACGCCCATATAAGACATCACGCCGCTTTTCATATCCATCGTCTGCTTCAACTCGGGGAAGGAACTTTCCCAGGTTTCCACTTCGCAGCCCGTCACCGCGCCGTTGATGCCGTCAATCACAGTTTGCTCCTGCCCAATCTGTTTCAGCGAAATGACGATCTCCGTCACCTGCCCATCCAACCCAAACAGGCTTTGCGCTTCGGCGAGGGACATGTAGATGGTGGCCTTCTCCACAGAAGGGACGCCCACATCGTAGATGCCGACCACCGTCATCGTGCGTTGACGCGTCTGCTCGTTCTTCGAGTTGCCGACCATCGTGATGCGGTCGCCCACATCAATGTTCATGGCAGTGGCGAGACCCTGCCCGATGACGATCACATCGCCGTCATCGGGAGTCAAATAGCGGCCTTTGGTGATGTTTTCCGCCACTGGCGTGTTCACTTCCTTATCCGCTTCGATGCCGATCAACGAAACGGCGAACGCGCCCTCGCGGTTGGTCACCAACCCGCCAGAGACGATCCGCTTCGACGCGGCCACGACCTCGGGCTGCGCTTCGGCGGCCTGAACCACCGCGTCGGGATTCTCGATGGGGAGCAGGGGCTTCCGTCCCGCTTTTTCGCCGTACCCAGGCGCGTGGACCTGGATGTTGCCTCCAAGTAACTGGATGGCGTTCCCGTAGATCGCCTGCTCGAATCCACCGAGCAAACCATCGTACATGATCAACATCGCCATTACCACGCCCATTCCGACGGCGATCAAAAGAGTCCTTCGGCGTTGTCTCCAAACATTGCGCCATGCGAGGCGCAGGTATAAAGTCATTTCGATGTCCTTTCTGCGCTGCTTACAAATTGTGACTCTGTCTTGCGTAAACCGTATTCCATCACATAGAGCATTTTGTCAATTTTTTCCTGTGTCTTCGCGGAGCGCACCCATTTCATGATGTCGTTCTGTTTCATGCCTTCGTAGATGATAAATGCGCTGATGGCGTTGCTCCAGGTTTCCATGATCAGCACGGCCAGGTCTACATCCACACTCGGGTCAACCTCGCCGTTCTTCATCGCCTGTTCGATCATCGCTTTCATGGCTTTCGTGCTTCTCTCGCGCAGGTCGGAAAACGTCTGCCCGTAATACATCCCTTCGGCGAACAACACGCGGCTGACGGCTTGCGCGAGCAGGGGATGGGACGTGTTGAACTCCATGCCCGCCTTGATCATCCAGCGAAAATACTGGAAGGTATCCATGTTCCCCTTCGGCGGGCGTTTATCCTTGAAGAACTCCATCTTCTCCTGCTCGATCACACTGAGCAGGTGCATGAACACATCCTGCTTGTCCTTGAAATACTGATAGAAACTTCCCTTGGCAATGCCGCTGTTGGCGACAATGCGGTTGATGGACGCGGCTTCAAAACCGTACTCGGCAAATTCGTCCACGGCGGCGTTGACAATTTTTTTGCGTTTCTCTTCGGGGAGGTTGAAAAAGGTTGGCTTGGGCATAAATTGTGACCTGCTGGTCATGTGACCATCAGGTCACATTATAGGACGGTTGCCCCCCGTGTCAATGGTGATGAATTTAATTTGTAGGGGCAGACCTATGTGTCTACCCTGGTGAACACGCGGCCATAGGCGAACACGCAGGTTCACCCCTACCATCCCCCCATTACCAATCTCCATTTACCAATTACCATCCTCGCCACCAGCCCCGCCCGCCAAAATGCGACCGCGGCCATGCCATGCGCCAACACCGCGAACAGCGGCGGAGTCTCCAGCGTGTAATACGTCCAGCACTCGCGCGTGGTGCCCCAGAGTTCGAGAAAGTACCCCAGTCCCGCGCCCGCGACGAAGGTCAGGAAGGCGAAACGATAATCCGTCGGCGTGAGGATGAGAAGCACACACAGCGTCAACGAAAGCCAGGTATACGATTTGTCGAATGTCGGGGAAACGAAAGCCACCATCAAAATCATGAACGAGCCGAAAGTCATCCAATAGAGCATTTTGAAAAGAAGCGAATCCCCTTCGTGAATCTTTGTGGCCTTCGTGTTTAAAAAAGAAAGCAGCCGCGTAATCCGATCAATCGAAAGACTCGCGATCGGCCAGGCGGGGATGATCCACAGCGGCGGACGTTCGGCGGTGTAGTAATGCCAGAGATTCGTCTGCGTGCCCCAACTCTCGACGGCGAGGCCGCCGCAGATTCCCACGAAGACGATCAGCGCGTCGGTCTTTAAGTCCGCGCGGGCGACGATGGTCAGCGACATGAAGGCGAAGATGCCGAGCAGCAGCCAGTCGAGGTAACGCCACCATTCGCCGTCCCAGTCAATGTACGCAAGGACTTCCTCTGCCAGCGGCCACCAGATGTAAACGATCAGGAAAATGACGAGGAAAAAACCGCCCAGCAAAATGGACGAGTCGCGCGTCCAAAATCGCGGGCGGGGAGCGTTGGGAGATTCCATACGCGAATTATAGCCCCAATCGTTGACGTTTTTCCCCTCCTCGTCTACACTTCGCCCATGCTTGCACGCATCTACTCCTGCGCGGTGGTGGGACTCGAAGGCGTCATCGTCGAAGTCGAGGTGGATACCACGCAGGGCTGGCCCGGCATGGATCTCGTCGGACTGCCGGACGCGGCGGTGAAAGAGTCCGCGGCCCGCGTCCAGACGGCGATCCGCAACGCGGGGCTGCCCTATCCGCGCGAACGCGTCGTCGTCAACCTCGCGCCGGCCTCGGTGCGCAAGGAAGGTCCCGCCTACGATTTACCCATCGCCCTTGGCATTGTGATGATGCAGGGCAACCTCAATCCCGAAATCGTCAAAGACGCGCTGGTCATCGGCGAACTGTCGCTGGATGGAATCGTCCGCCACGCGCGCGGCGTCCTGCCGATGGCCGCCGCGGCGCGCCAGCACGGCTTCAAGCGCATCTTCGTCTCCGAGCAGGACGCGCCCGAAGCCGCGTTGATCCCCGACCTGGAAGTCTACCCGATCAACACGCTCTCGGCTCTCTACGGACATTTGGCGGGGTTCCGCCGCCTCGAGCCGTACCAGCCTTCCGGCGAAGAACCCGAACCGCTCTTCGTCCCCACCGATTTCGCCGAGGTGAAAGGACAGGAGCACGTCAAGCGCGCGTTGGAGGTGGCCGCGGCCGGCGGTCATAATTGTCTTCTGGTCGGCTCGCCTGGCGGAGGCAAAACGCTGATGGCGCGCGCCATGCCGGGCATCCTGCCGGAGATGAGCCTGGACGAAGCGCTGGAGGTCACGAAGATCTATTCGATTGCCGATCAACTCCCCGCGGGGATGCCGCTCATCCGTCACCGACCGTTCCGCGCGCCGCACCACACCATCAGTCACGCGGGACTCGTGGGCGGCGGAAACATCCCCAAGCCGGGAGAGATTTCCCTCGCGCATCGCGGCGTCCTGTTCCTCGACGAACTTCCCGAATTCAGTTCGCGCGTGCTGGAGGTGCTGCGTCAGCCGCTGGAGGACAAGGTGGTGACCATCAGCCGCGCTAAAGGCTCGTTGACGTTTTCCGCCAATTTTCAATTGGTGGGAGGGATGAACCCCTGCCCGTGCGGCTGGCTGAACGACCCCGTCAAACCCTGCACCTGCGCGCCCGCGGCGGTGACCAAATATCAAAAACGCATCTCCGGCCCGCTGTTGGACCGCATTGACATCCACGTGGAAGTCCCGCGCGTGGACTATGAAAAACTATCCAATGAGCGGCTGGGGGAATCGTCGGCGGTCATCCGTCAGCGCGTGGAGGCGGCGCGCCAACTTCAACGCAAACGGTTTGCCGACCTGCCCGCCGAAAACGCGGTCGCCTGCAACGCGGATATGCGAATCGCCGAGGTACGCAAATTCTGCAAACTGGACGAGACCAGCGAATCGCTCATGCGCTCGGCGATGAGCCAGATGAATCTCTCGGCGCGGGCGTATCACCGCGTGCTCAAACTGGCGCGCACCATTGCCGATCTGGCAGGAAGCGAAACCATTCAAACTTCCCACCTGGCGGAAGCGCTGCAATACAGGCCGAAGATTTTAATGTCGGCTTGATGGAGGGCGGAGGCTCATCCCCATTTCAACCCAAAAACAAATCGGCTGGCAGTTGATTCTGCCAGCCGATTTTCATTTCAACTGGGACTCGCTTTTCCCCGGCGGTTCAACCTCCGTACTTCTTCCTCAACTCGTCCGCGGCCCGGCTCAGTTCCTCGGCGTTCCGTTGGATCTTTCGGATAGCCGCGACCGCGTCGTCCACGCCCCGCGTCCCCGCGCGGAAGACGGATTCGTCGAGCCAGACGGCCTCGTGTTCGCAGGCGCGCGTCGCTTCGGGCAGGTTCATGTTCTTGAAATCGAAATACTGCGGGAAGGCCTTCGGCACGGCGAGGTTCGAATTCTGCGGCTGGAATAGCGCGTAATTGTGCATGGCTTCGTAACCGAGCCAGCAATCCACGCCCTCGGCGTCCAGCGCGCCGCACAGCACGTCGTGTTCCACGCCAAACTTTTTCGGGTCAATGGCAAAGATGTAGCGGTAGAACGACCGCGTGGTGTGACGCTCGTCGCGTTTCAGCACGCGCACGCCGGGGATTTCGCTCAGGGCTTCGTCCATGTACGCCGCCATCTCCTCGCGCTGCTGCGCCTGCGCGGGGAAGCGTTCGATGCCGACCAGCGCCAGCGCGGCCTGCAACTCGCTCAAGCGGAAGTTGCCTCCCTGCACGGAGAGGCCGCCGCGCTCCTCGCCGCCGCCGCCCAGCGCGTGCGGACGTCCGCAGTCAATGACCGAGGCGGCCAGCGCGGCGTGTTCGGGCGTTCGGCACAGTAGAACGCCGCCCTCGCCCGATGTCAGCGTCTTCGAGGATTGCAGCGAGAACGACCCGAAGTGACCGATCGTCCCCGCGCCGCGGCCGCGCCAGCGCGCCCCGTGCGCGTGCGCGCTGTCCTCGATCACGATCAGGCTGTGTTTGTCGGCCAGTTCCATGATGGCGTCCATATCGGCCATGTTCGAGCCGAGGTGGACGGGGATGATGGCCTTCGTCTTCGGCGTGACGGCTTTCGCCGCGGCCCGCGGATCGATGCAGTAGGAGTTCGGGTCCACATCTACGATGACGGGGATCGCGCCCGCGGACATCGGGGCGGACGCGGTGGCCTGAAACGTGTACGCCGGGACGATCACTTCGTCGCCCCAGCCGACGCCCGCGGCGCGCAGCGCGACTTCCATCGTCACCGTGCCGTTGATCATCGGGACGGCGTAACCTCCGCCCTGCAGTTCCGCGAAGCGGCGCGCCAGTTCGGCGGTCTTCGGCCCGGGGTAGGGGAATCCGCCCCAGCGTCCGGAGCGAACGACTTCCGTCACGGCCTGGACGTCGCGTTCGTCCCACACCGGCCAGTCGGGATATTTTTCTGCGCGGGTTTTCGGCCCGCCAAGGATGGCTAATTCAGACATGGGTAATCCTTTCGTTTTGTGTTTTTGAACGCGCGCCTCCGGGCAGGATGTAAACGACGCGCGGTTTTCGCGAGCCGTCTATTTCACGAGTTCCTTTGCGGTGCGGATCATCTCCGCGCGGACGGCGTAGCCGTCGAAGCGCGCCTGCTCCATGCCGAGGATGACCGCGCCGACCACGGGCGGACCGTCGAGGCGTTTGAGCACGGCGCGCGGACAATGCTGAAGCACGACCGCGCGCATCGGGTCGGCGAGGATCTCGCCCGCCTCGAAGACGCTTCCCGATTGGATGATCTCGACCGCCTCGTTCTCCATTTCGATCTGCCGCGCCACCGAAACGGCCAGCCAGCCCAGCTCCTCGCCCGCCCAGCGGATGACCTCGCGCGCGGCCGCGTCCCCCTCGCGGGCGGCGCGGATGACGTCCACCGCGAGGAACGGGTAGGGATGGTATTGCTGGTTCGAGAGTCCCTCCATCAGCGCCAGTTCGTCTTTGGCGCCGGTCGCGTCGAGGTAGATTTGGGTGAGCGCGGTCGGCGGGATGCGTTTGATCCAGGCGTAGTTCACCATTTGCAGGCCGCGCTGGATGATCTCGGCCGCGCCGCCATACTCGCCAAACAGCGCGCCGTTGCCGACGATGCGGCCTTCCTTGCCGGCCGCGTTGCGCCCGCGGCAGTTGTTGGACGACCCCGCCGTGACGTTGACGCCGATGCCGCGCGTGGCGCCGGCCAGCAATCCGTTCACGCCGTCGTTGACCACTTCCACGGGACAGTTCAACCCCAGCGCGGCGACGGCTTGCAGGTGCGGTTCGCGGTCGGAGAGGAAGTCGTATCCCGCCACGCCGAATCCCGCGCCCGCGATCTGCGACGCGTCCACGCCGGCCATCCCGCGCGCCTGCCCGAAGGATTCTTTCAACACGTTTTCGAGTCCATCGTAGCCCACGCCTTGATGGTTCCCGCCCCACGCTTTGCCGAATCCGATGCACTTGCCCGTTTCATCCACAACGAGGGCGTGCGTTTTGGATGAGCCGACGTCTATGCCGAGGAAATATTTCGGGTGACGCGTGGCGGGTGACGCGTGACGGGAGATGGGGGATGGGGGACGAACAACGCGTGATGAATGAGGAGTGTCGCTCATTTGGCATTCTTCTTTTCGATGGTGTTAATCGTGGCGGTAAGACCGCCGATGATTTGGTCAAGAACAGCACGGCGTTTTTGAACGGTTTCAATTGGAAGGAGAAAACGCATGCGCCAATAGCGGCCTTTGCTCTCGCGCGCTTCACCGCGGGCAATCTTCAAATGTTGCGGGTTTTCTTTGTTAAATCCACGACCGAAGCCTTCCTCAATATTGGCGCAGACAGAATCCAAACTGCGCGTTTGCTGTTTTGCCAGCTCCTGTCCGCGATAATCTTTTCCGACAATCTCGGAATCGGCCCAGAAATCATCGAACAGTTGACTGGCAATTTTGTAAATCCCAAACTCTTCCAACCGATCCTGTGTCATCGCTCCTCCTTATGAATCGAAGCCAACAAGGCTGTCGCGTCACCCGTCACATTCGTCACCCGTCACTCTTGCGCTCGTCATTCGAACTGCGGCAGCCACTGTTTGTTCGTCTCCAGCACGTCGTCCATCACTTCCTGGACTTTGTCCGCGCTGGGGCCGAGCGGATGGGCGAGCAGCGCCTGGTAGAGCGCGTTCCTGTCTCCATGCACCGCGGCTTCGACGGTCAGCAGTTCGTACATCTTGACCTGGGCGATCAGCCCGAAGCAGGCGGGCGGAAGCGGCGCGGCAGGCAGCGGGTGGACGCCGCGCCTGTCCACTTTGGCGGGCAGTTCCAGCACCCAGTCCGCGGGCCACTCTTTCACCGCGTCGTTGTTGCGGACGTTGACCACGTGGATTTGTCCGAGGTCGTTGTGATGCGAGTTGATCAGTTGCGTCGCCAGCGTGGAGTAGTACGCGCCGCCGCGTTTCATCAGGTCGGCGGGAGGCTCGGTCAGGTTGGGGTCGGCGTATTCGCGCAGCAGGTCTTTTTCGATCTCCATCACTTCCTCGGCGCGCGAGGGCGGCCATTTCTTCTGCGCTTCGAATTTCTTTTCGGTGTAGTAGAAATATTGCAGGTAGTAGTTGGGGATCATGCCGAGCGACTCGACAGTGCGGACGTCCCACTCGGGGTCGCGCTCCTCCTTGAGCGACTCGACGTAGGCGGGGAAGATCATCGGCCACATCTCCTCGCCGTCAATGGTGAAGCCGCGGTGCCAGGTGAGGTGGTTGAGTCCCAGCGTGTTGAGGACGGCGCGCTCCGAGTCCACGCGCGAGCCCGTCGCTTTTTCGAGCTCGTCGAGGATTCCCATTTTGGTGGTGATGCCCACGTTGCAGACGCCCACCGCGGGGACGTCGGACGCGTAGCGCGTCAGGGCCTCGGTCACCAGCCCCGCGGGGTTGGTGAAGTTCGCCAGCAATGCGCCCGGCGCGGTCTCGCGGATGTCTTTGGCGATGTCGAGGATGATGGGGATCGTCCTCAGCGCCTTCGCCATCCCGCCTACGCCGGTCGTCTCCTGACCGATCAAGCCGTGACGCCGGCCGAGGTATTCGTCGCCGCGTCGGGCGGACATCTGTCCCACGCGCAGCTGCGTCACCACGTACGACGCGCCCGCGATGGCCTCGCGCTGATCCAGCGACAGAGTCACTTTGAACGGCTCGCCCTTTGCCTTCGTCATGCGTTGCGCGAACCCGCCCACAACGTCCAGCCGTTCTTTGTCAATATCCATCAGGCACAGTTCTTTGAGCGGAAGCGATGCGGACGCCGCGAGAAACCCGTTGACGAGTTCGGGCGTGTACGTCGAGCCGCCGCCGATGACGGTAATTTTCATGGAATACTCCTTGAGTGAGATCGGACGAGCGCCGTCACGCGCTGCTCGTCGCCGCTTTTTTCTTTTCGAGGGTCTCTTTGATTTTCTTCAGGTAATCGCCGTGCAGGGGATACAGCCACAGCAAAAGGATGGCGAGCAGGAATCCGATGGAGGTGGGAACCGTGAGGAAGATGCGGAAACCGAGGTCCACCGAGGGCGGCTGGACTTCGAGCAGGGTGTCGTAGCCGAAGGCGGGCAGGAGCAGGCCGAACACGGACGAGACGACCAGTCCGCTCAGGGTGATGATGAAGCCGCTCATGCCGAAGTACATGCCGGCGCGCTGGTGGCCCGTCTTCACTTCGTCCTCGTCCACCACTTCGGCCATGATCACGTCGCCGATCAGGATGAGTCCGCCCAGGCCGATTCCGAGAACCACGGCCGCGGCGTAGGTGAAGGCGATGCCGGGCGAGAATCCCATCGGGACGATGCCGAGGATCATCACGGCGTTGGCGATCATCAGCGTGCGGCGCGAGTCGAGTTTGTTGGCAACCCAATTGCGCCAGGGATAGAGCGAGAGCATGGCGACCAAAAAGGCGATGCCGAGGATGACGGTGGCGTTGCTCTCGTCCACGCGCAGGCTGTATTTGAGATAGAACAGGATGCCCGTTTGAAGCGTGCCGGTGGCGATGAACCGCATCATCTGCGCGCCCGCGGCGGTGAGATAACTGCGATTGTAGAACGTCGCTTTGACGGCCTCGCCCAACGGGAAGCCGGTATCCGTCTTGAGCTCCGGGCGCTCGAACAGGAACGGATAGCCGACGTAGATGGCGATCACCGAAATGACCGCCAGCAGGGTTGCCATCCCCGTCCAGCCGAGCAGGTTCGCCAGCAGGGGCGGGAGCGCCGCGCCGATCACCAGCGCCACGGTCTGGAAGATGTTCATCTTGGCGGCCGCGTCCGTCCGCTCTTTGTAGTTGCCGAACATCTCGGGCAGCAAGCCATAGTAGCCGGTGGCGATGGCGGTGTAGAGACCTTCCCAGACGACGAGGCACGCGCCGAAATAGACGAGCAGCGCCACGGGATTCTCGCGTCCGTCGAAGGGCGCGGTGAAGAGCAGCGCGAACGTCGCGGCGTAGGGCAGGCCCGTGAACAGGATGTAGGGCAGGCGGCGTCCCCAGCGCGAACGCGTGCGGTCCGACATGTATCCCAGCACGGGGTTGTTGACCGCGTTGTAAATGGTGTAGAAAAACCAGAAGGCGGCAAACCACGCGGCAGGCAGGTTCTTCACGTCCACGATGTAGAAGGCGACGATGCCCGACACGGCCTCCACGGGAGTAGCCACGCCCAGGCTGATGAGCGCGTACATGAGCCGCGTCTTCGTGCTGGTTTGGAATTCGGAAACTGTCGTCATTGAGTCTCCTTTGAAAATTTCTTCGTCCTACCAAAGTTTTTCCAGCAAATTTTTCGCCGCGTCGAGCGCGAGACTTTCGCATTTCGCCTGCAGCCGCCCGGGGTAACGATAGGCCAGCGGCGCCACATCCACTTCGTAGCCGCCCTCCGCGTGCGACTCTTCCGTGTGCAGGTAACTGATGCAGCCGTCGCTCACGCTGGCGAACAACGTCTGCGCGGCGGGCGAGGCAGACTTCACCTTCATGCCAATCTCGGTGAACGTCTCCGCGCCGAACGTGACCAAAGCGAGATCGCCGATCCTCGCCGCGTTGACCCTCATCGGGACCGACCAGAATCCGTCCCGCGCTTCGATCACGGGTTTCCACGGATAGCGCTGGTCGAGCAGGATGTCCGCGAAGATAGCCATGAAGCCGGGCATGCGCGCCATGGCGAGCAGCGGCTTGGTATATTTTTTCGGAGGACGCGTCGACTCGACGCGCGTCTCCGTCGGAAGCCAGACCTCCGCGCGCTGGATTCCCAGCGGAGTCGCCCGCGTCTCTCTCGACCCCGCGCGGGCCGCGGCCAAAACGGCCTCCGCCACGCCCAGGCCTTGTTCTGTCACCTTCTCGAAGGCGCGCGCGTCTTCCCAAAACATGTCGGGATTGATGTTGGCCGCCGCGCCTTGCAGGAAGAGAGTCAGGCCGCCGAGTTCCTCCTCCACTTTCTTGCGCATCACGCCGATCCAATCCGCGGAAATGAGCAGGTTATCGGGTCCCAGTACCGTGCCGTGACAGGCGTAGTTGACGAGGGTGGCGATCCTCACGCCCGCCTCCGTCTCCCTCTGAAAATGGGGGGAGTGACGCGAAGCGTCGAGGGGGGTAAACACGCTCACCACCTGCACGGACTTATCCCTTGCCCCCTCAGGATTTCTCCCGATCTCCATGTGACCGTCGGGCATTTTCTCGCGGCGATTGATGCCGACATTCCCTTCGCCGCTGGAGTATTCCAGCCGCGCGGGGAGGAGATTGGCCTGCGCCTCCTGTACCGCCTCGACGATCCGCTCCACCAACAGGTCAATGTACTCGCGATTCTTGCGCGGCGACTTCTCGTCCGCGTAGGCGATGGGGCCAGAGTGGGTGTGGGAACAGCACAACAGCGCCTCGGTTGGGAAGAGGCGGGCGCGGACCCTGTCCACGATGAACTCGTTGATGGTCAGCATGTCCAGCGCGACGATGGCGAGACGCGTCGTCCCGTCGTCGAGGACGAGGGCGGTGGCGGTCAGGTCGTCGTGCACGCCGAGGTTGCCCTTGACTCGGTCGCCGTAGCCGATCTGGTAAATTCCCTTCGGCGGGGTGATGACGCGCCGGGCGACGGCGGCGGAGAGTTTTCTGTTTTCCATTTCAATTCCCTCGCATCGCGTCGCGGATGGCGCTATAACCGATGAGGTGGATGCCGGAGTCTTTGATGAAGTCTTTCAACTCCGCGCTCATGAAGGCGTGATAGTTGGCGACGCGCGCCCTCCAGTCGGGGCAGATGGCGCGCAGTTCGGGCGTGTCAATGGACGGATGGAGGATGAAGTGCGTGATGCCCGCCGGGACTTCGCTCAGCAGTTTCTTCGCCGCGCCGACGTGGTCGTTGTCGTGTTCGAGCGGCATGGAGAAGAGACCGTCGAGCATGGGGACGCCCTGCGCTTCGAGTTGATTCAAAATGGGCGCGTACATCGCCGGCGCGGACTCGTCAATGCCCATCATGTCGAAGCCCTTGGCTGTGACGCGCGGCAGCATGACGGGGAGCAGGCGGCTCATCCCCGCCTGCAAATAGGACTGCACAAAATTGGGATGGATGACCGCGCCCATGTGCGAGTCGACGTGGGTCACGTCAATGCCCGCGGCCAGCGCCCGCTCCACCTGCGCGTTGACCTCCACGGCGACGGCCTCGGGTTTGGCGTTGGCGTGGACCGCGTCCTGCCAGTGATGGAAGTAACCTTCGTCGTCGAGCAGACCGCTTTCGGGGTCACGCGTCGAGACGGGGCCCCAGCGGTAGCCGTCCCATTCGGCGTTGAGCGTCGCGTGGACGCCCATATCCATCGCGGGATTCTCGCGGCACATCTCCGCCGCGGCGGGGAACCACGGACACGGGACCATCACCGCCCCCGAAGTGATCGTGCCGAATTCCCACAGGTCTTTGTAAGCCTGGATGGACGCCTGGCACATGCCGATGTCGTCGGTGTGGATGATGACGAGGCGGTCGGAGTCGGAGCAGCCGAGTTTTTTGAGGAGAGGGTTGGGGGTCATGGTTTATCCTTTGCGTCGAGCGACGAGCGCGTCGTCCTTTAGAGTCCGCAATGCAGCGCCTGCGGATGCAAAATCTTGAACGGCTCGCCGAGTTGGAAGTCCCTGCCTGCGCAGATCTGCGCGGACTTAAACTGGAGCGCCATCACGATCTGGTCGGCGGCGTCGGGTGGGATCTGCGCGGCGTAACTGCGGACGGCCGCGACCTTCGTCTCCCACGCGGCAGTGACGTCCACGACGTGGTTGGGTTCGCGGGTGTAGTAGAAGCCGATGCCTTCGATGGAGTGTCCCTGATAAGCCGCGTCCACGGCGGGGTCGGAGGAGGGGATTCTGGGCAGGCCCGCGAACTGGACCGCCTCCGCCGCGGCGAGTCCCGTCTGGATGTGGTCGCGATGCGCTTCGTAGGTCAGCCACGGATCGCAGGTCAGGACAAAGTCGGGTTGGAGCAGGCGGATATATTTCAGCAAGTCGCGGCGCAGGGCGAAGTAATCGTACGCGCCCGCGTCGGGATACCCCAGCCCGATGTGTTGCTTCACGCCGACGATCTTTCCCGCCGCCTGCTGATCACGCGCGAGCGACGCGGCCGCGGCCTCGTCGGAGAGCGAGGCGTCCGTCGCGCCCGCCAAATCGTCTGTGACGGTGAGGTAAACGATCTCCGCGCCGTTTTGGGCGAGCAGGGCAATTGTCCCGCCCGCGCCGATGTCGTTGTCGTCATAGTGCGGCTGGATGCAGAGAACTTTCCTGGCGGTGAAGAGGTCGGGGATGGGGAGGATGGATTCGAAGGGCATGGAGGCTCCTCGGAAATGATGAATTATGAAGACGGGCATGCTTTCATAATTCGATTTTTACGACTTTTCCAGTTTTACCCGACCGATACGCCGCGTCGACGATCTTCATGTTGACCAATCCCTCTGCCGCGCCAGGGACGGGCGTTTTGCGTTTGCGGATGCACTCGACGAAATATGCCATCTGCGCGTCGTACATGCTTTGTGGACAATGCTCCTTGCGCGGGAATTTGAATCCCGATTTCACCACGTCCACGCGGCGGGCTTTGACGTTGGGTATCTCCAACTGGGTCGGGAACAACTGACCGAATCCCCTCGTGCCGTAAAGTTGCGTCGCGGCTTCGGGACCGTCGCTGTGCGGCTGCCACCATCCCGATTCGATGTAGGATGTCGCGCCGTTATCCCATTCCACGAGGATGACGCCTGTGTCGTCTACGTCGAAGTTTTTGTAGCGCGTTCCGATTCGCGCGTAGACCGAGACGGGACGCGGGTCGCCGAGCAGGAAGCGCGCCGTGTCGAGGGCATGGATGCCCATGTCTGCCAGCGCGCCGCCGCCCGCGAATTTCTTTTGCGTGAACCAGCCCGACGGTCCCCAATGCGAATGGACGCCGTAGCCCTTGGTGCGGATGATCCGTCCGAGCCTCGACGCCTGCTTTTTCAGCCAGAGAACGTCCTCGTCGAAACGCCAACAGTGCGCCACCATCAACATCGCGCCCGATCTTTCCGCCGCTTCACACATCTGCTCGGCTTCGCGGGCGTTCATCGCCATCGGCTTCTCCACCAGCACGTGGACTCCCGCCCGGAGCGCGGCAATCGTCTGTGACGCGTGGAGGTAGTTCGGCGTGGAGACGACCAGCGCGTCCACGCCGCCGTCTTTCAACAGCGCTTTCACGCTCTCATATTGCCGCGCGATCCCGAAGCGTTTTCCAAATTTCGCCATCGAAGCGGCTTTGTGATTCACCGCCGCCGCCAGTTCCAATCCCAGATTTGCCGCCGCCTGCGCGTGGATGTGGTTGATGTAACCTGTCCCTGCAAATGCGATTTTCATGGGTTGCTTTACTCCTTTGATCCCGTCAACTTGATTCCCTGAATGAACGTCTTCTGCGCGAAGAAGAAAGCGATGATGATCGGCACGGTAAACACCACCGAGGCGGCCATCAGTTGGTTCCAGACCATGGTGCGTTGTCCCTGGAAATCCTGCAAGCCCAGCGCCATGGTGAAGTTCTTGGGACTGGTGAGGAAGAGCAGCGGACCGGTGAAGTCGTTCCAGGCCCAGAGGAAGGTGAAGACCGTGACCGTGGCGAGGACCGGGACCGAAAGTGGGATGATCAGCCGCGTGAAGATCTGCCACTCGGAGGCGCCGTCCACGCGGGCCGCGTCGCACATCTCCTCGGGGATGGTGCGGAAAAATTGACGGAGCAGGAACACGTCGTAGGCGTTGGCAAAGAAGGTGGGGACGACGAGCGGCAGGAAGGAGTTGCCCCAGCCGAGGAAGTCGTTGAAGAAAAGGTAGAGAGGGATCATCGTCACCTGGTAGGGCAGCATCATCGTGGCGAGGATGACGATGAAGAGCAGGTCGCGTCCCGGGAATTTGATGCGGGCGAAGGCGTAGGCCACCGGCGTGTTGGACAGCAGCGTGCCGACGATGGAGATGAAGGCGATGACGAGGCTGTTCTTGAAATAGACCCAGAAACTCGCGCCGACGCCGGGGCGGCTGCCGCGCTCCATCGCGTCCGGGAAGTTCTTCCAGTTAAAGTGGACGCGCATGATCGGTTCGGCGATCTTGACCTCCCCCCGCTGGATCTTGTATTCCATCTGGACGGCCGGGTTGGCCGGGTCCACGAACGTGCCGACTCCTTCCACGATCGCGACCGCCGCCAGTTGACGGACGCCGCTGTCGGTCTGGACGTTGTACAGCGGCAGTTTTTCGCCGTCCACGTCCACCAGCACGTTGTCGTAGGGAAGCCAGCGCGGCGGGGTGTGGAACACGTCCTGGCTGGATTTGAAGGCGGTCAACACCATCCACAGGAAGGGGATGAGGAAGAACAGTCCGACGAAACTGATCAGGGCGTGACTGGACAGCGAGCGGAAGAAGCCGCGCAGTTTGCGGACGCGGTCGCGCCTGCGCTTCGCGTCCCCGGCCTCGCGGGGCGTGGATTTTGAAGGGATGAAGTTGTCGGTCATGGCGTCACCCGGCGTAGTACGTGAAGCGTTCGCTGACCTTGAGCAGCAGGATGGTGCAGATCAGGATGATGATGAACAGCACCCATGCCATGGCGGAGGCATATCCCATTTTGAGCCAGAGGAAAGCGTTTTGGTAAAGGTACACGCTGTAAAAGAGCGTGGAGTTGAGCGGGTAGCCCAGGTTTTGTGTGCCTCGGAAGACGTAGGCTTGCGCGAAGTATTGGAACTGGGCGATCACGCCGGTGATTAAATTGAAGAGCGTGATCGGCGAGACCATCGGCACGGTGACGGTCCACAGTCTTTGCCACCAGTTGGCCCCGTCGAGTTCGGCGGCTTCCAGCAGGGAGGTTGGCACGTCCTGCAAGCCGGAGAGGTAGATGACGATGGTCCCGCCCATGCCCCACATGCCGAGCAGGATCAGTCCCGGCTTCGACCAGGCCGGGTTGCTCATCCAGTTCGGACCCTGGATGCCGACGTAGCCGAGCAGGGTGTTCAGGATGCCGGCGCTTGGATTGAGGATCCACAACCACAGGATGACGCTTGCCACCGTCGGCACGATGGAGGGCAGGAAATAAATGACGCGGTAGATGGATTGTCCCCGCACTTTCAGGTTCAACAGCACGGCGCAGAAAAAAGAAACCAGCAGCGTCACCGGGACGCCGATGACCACCATGTAGAGCGTGTTGTAGAGCGATTTCCAGAACAGTTTGTCGTTCAACAGGCCGGCGTAATTTTGGAGTCCGGCCCATTCGAGCGGGGCTTTGGGATGATAGATGGAAAAACTATACACCAGGGAGGCCGCCATGGGGTACAGCGTGAAGACCAAAAAACCAATCGTCCACGGGAGCAGGAAAACCATCCCGATCCAGAAATTGGCGCGCTCGCGAGCGCCCCATTTCCGAAATTTGGGCGGCCAGTTCCAGCTTCGACCTTTCGCGCGAAGTTTATCCATGGCTTCCTCCTAAACAGTGACAGGGGATGGGTCGCCCGCAACCGTTCACGCGCGGGACGGACGGAGAGGAGGGCGGCGGGAAGCCGCCCTCCCTGGACGGAGGCTTACTTCAACGCCTCCTGCAACTTCGGTTCGAACTCAGCCTGGAGCGCGTCCAGCAAAGGCTGCGGGGCCTCGCCAGTGTGGACCACTTGCTCATACACAACGCCGAAGGCGTCGTTGAGCTCCAATGAAATGGGCGTGGTGATCACGTAGGCGGCGTTCGGGCTGGACATCAGGTCTGTGAACACCTTGAACTTGGGGTTGGACGTGAAGCACGGATCCTTCGCGGCCGTCTTGCTGGTGGGCAGGTTGGCGTTGAAGCAGAATTCCTCCGCCACAATTGCTGGCGACATCATCCACGCCAGAAGTTTGGCGGAAGCGTCCTTGTTCTTGGCGCCGGCGGGGATCACCACCACCGTCCCCTGCACGACGGCGGTATTGGCGCGCTCGGGATGAGCGGCGGGCGGCGGGAAGGGCGCCACGCCGTAACTGGCTTCGGGCTTGAAGGCGCTGATGAAGTTGGGGCCGGTCATCCATTCGCCGTCCACGTACATCGCCATCTTGCCGGTGTAGAAGGGATAATCGGCGGACATGTACTGGTCGGACCAGCCGGACGAGAACGCCAGCACTTTGTCCGCGCCGTATTTGGTGTAGAACTGCTGCTGCCACGTCAGCGAGTCGATCATGGGCTGGCTGTTGATGGTCACGTGCTGGCCGTCTTCGCTGTACCAGAAGCCGCCGAACATGCGCACGTACAGGTCGTCGTGCATCCAGCCCTGGTCGGGCAGGAAGCCCACCTGTGTGAGGTTGCCGTTCGAGTCGAACTTGGTCAGTTTGTCGGCCATCTCGGCCAGTTCTTCCATGGTCGCGGGCGGCTTCTCCGGGTCGAGCCCGGCGGCCTCGAACATGTCTTTGTTCCAGAACAGGGCATACATGTCCGTGCCCCAGGGCAGGCACAGGATCTGCTCGCCAGACCTGCACTGGTTCAACGGCGCGGGGAATATGTCGTTCAAGTCAATGCCGCCGGTCTTGATGATGTCTGAAAGTTCCACCACCAGGTTCTCTTTGGCGTACGACTTCACCAGGTCGCCGCCGGAAAGCACCAGCACGTCGGGCGGCTCGGAGCCGGTCAGGGCCGGCAAGATCTTGTCCTCCTCCACCGGCGCGGTCACTTCCACTTTGACGCCGGTCTCGGCGGTATATTTGTCGAACAGCGCTTGGATTTGTTGGGGGTTGTCGCCCCATTGGATCCATACGCGCAAAACCTGCGGGCCGGCCGGTTTGCTGCCGCACGCGGCGAGGATCAGGGACGCCGCGATCAGGAGGCAGAACAGGACATTCAATTTCTTCATCTTCATTCTCCTTTTTAAGGTTTGGGAACGATGGGACAACTAACTGATCTTTTCGGACGCGTCTCCTCCTTTCAATTCAACGACACCCGCAGGATTGGCGGATGACCAATTCGGTGGGGAGCAGGATCAGCGGCTCCGCCCGTTCGCCTCGGATCAGGCGGGCCAGCTGGCGGACCGCGTCTGCGCCGACCTGTTCCGTCGGCGCGCGGACGGTGGTCAGCGGCGGGGTCAGGAAGCGGGCGACGGGAACGTCGTCGAAGCCGACCACCGCCACATCGTCGGGGACGCGGCGGCCGGCGCGCTGGAGCGCGGTCAGGACGCCGATGGAGGCGTCGTCGTCCCCGCTGAAGACCGCGTCGAAGTCCGTCCCATCCAGCATCAACTGGCCGATGGCCGCGGCGGCCGCGGCTTCGCTGAAGTCGCCGACCGCCACGAGGGATTTGTCGAAGGGGATCTGGTGCGCTTCGAGCGACTCGCGGTAGCCGCGCTCGCGCCATTCCGAGTCTTCGTGTCCCTCCGGGCCTTGTAGAAAAACGATCCGGCGGCGGCCATGGACTTCGATCAAATGGTCCACCAGCCTCTGCGCGCCGGATTTGTTTTCGATGGTGACGACCGGGATGTCGAGCGTTTCGGGCGGGGTTTGGTGCAGCAGCACGAGGGGAAAGCCGTTGTGTTTGAGACGCATCAATTCGGCCGCCTCCACGCTGTTTGTGAAGACGATCAGGCCGTCGGTGTTGTGCATGCCCAGCGCCCGCCGCGCGGCTTTGAGCGGGTAGCCGGCGTCGACGGTGTGGATGAGCAGGTCGTATTCGGCTTCGCGGGCTGCGGTTTCGATGCCGCGCAGCATGGACGGGAAGAACCAGCCGCCAATCTCCGGCAGGAGCAGGCCGATCGTCCGCGTGCGGCGCGAGGCCAGGACGCGCGCCGCGTTGCGCGGGACGTAGTGCAGCTCGGCGATTGCCGCGTGGACGCGTTCGGCCGTGCCGGCTTCCACGGAAGCCGAGCCGTTTACCACGCGGCTGACCGTGGCGATGGATACGCCAGCGCGCCGGGCCACATCTCCGATAGTGGGGGCGGGGTTTTTGTCCATGATGTAAGCGTTTTCTGAAAGCGTTTACATTATATGGGAAAAAGCCCCGCGAGTCAACTGGAATCTGTTTTTGCCGCGCCTTCGGTCGTTTATTCCCCCATCGGCGGTTCAACGACGCGTTATTTTTTCTCGAGCGGGATGAAGCCGCGTCCAAGCACTTCCTGGGCGGGAGAGACGATCACGAACGCGTTCGGGTCCTTTTTCGCCACAGCCGCCTTCAGGTTGTACACTTCCGTCACCGTAAGCGCGCACAGCAAGATGGATTTCTCCTGGCCGGTGTACATCCCTTTGCCGGAAACGGCGGTCACCCCGCGTTTGAGGTCGGTGAGGATGCGTTCGGAAACAGCCTCGGCCTGGTCGGTGATGATCAGCGCCAGATACTGCCGCCTGCGGTGCGCGGGGAAGAATCTGGTATGCAGGCCTTTGCCTTCCTCGTATTCGCCATGCTGGTCTTGCGTATCGCCGCCAAAGCGGGGCAGGACCTCACCGGTGGCCCGGGTCATGCCAATTGTGCCTATGGCAACCAGAACGAGGAAACTATAGTAGGCCAGGCCTGCCGTGACCACGAGGTGGCCGGGGAGCGGGCCGACGCTGCCGCGTTCAATGAATTCCGCCAGGCTGGTCGTCGGCTGGGGAAAGAGGAAGCTTTTCGCCAGCCAGGACGCGCCGAGGATGGCGTAGATCCACAGATAGTTGCGCCGCAGGCGGCGTCCAAAAGCCTCCCACATCGAGATCGGAAATTTGGGCGAGAGCAGATTTTCCGCCAGGCTTTCCGCCCATTCGGGCGAAGGTTGGAACGGCGGCACGAGCATGGCGGCGTAGAAATCCGTCTCCATCAGGCGGATGCGATAACTCCACAATTCATAATAGCGATAGCGCCGCGCTTCGATGAACAGGAACCATGTGATGAGCAGGGTATTGAGAATGATGACGCCGTGATGGACCGCGGGCTGGCCGAAGGCGATGGAAAGCGCCGCGCCGGTGGCAACCACAGCCCAGTTCGTGGTCGTGTCCAGCCGCTGACGCCAGACGTTGGCGCGCTGGATCTCGGCGCGGAAGAGATGCACCATCGCGGTGACGAATTCGCTGGATTTGAGCTGGTAGCCGCGATAGGTCCAGACCGGTTCCTCGGACGCAGGTTCTTGAACTGGTTTTGCATTGGATGATTTGACAGGCATTGCGTCTTCTCTCTTTCCGCTTCGAGACTCAGGGGCAGCGGGCGAGGCGGTCATGGGCGTTCGCGTCGGGTGGGCGCCGCGGCGGGGAGGGTGGATGCGCGTCGCGGGCGTTGGCGTCGGGTGGGCGCCGCGGCGGGGACGAGTCCCCGCGCTATTCCTACGAAGCCCTGCGGGCTATTTCTTCGGCAATTGATACGCGTCCGTCGTCGGTTTCAGTGGACGCGCCAGCCAGTATGGGCGACGCGTGCCGTCGGGGCTGACCTTGTCCGCGGGTCTCGTCATTGCCAGCCAGCGACGATACACTTCCATGGATTTATTCGTATCCACGAACAGGTCGCCCGCTTTTTCGCCTGCTTCGGTTTTGCTGACCTTGTACACCTTTTGCAACCAACAGTGGACTCCGCTGATCGGGTCGGGGTGGACGGCGTGCGCGAGATTTTGATTCACGCCGACGTTGCTCCACCAGATGCGACTCGTGTCTGGGTCGGAGGATTCCCATGCTTTCGCGCCGTGAAGGACGCGCATGAGGAAACCGCCTTTGCCGTCGTCGCGCAGTTCCACGAGGTTGGATGAGCCTTTGCTCACGCCTTTATTTTCTTGCAAGCGCCAGCGTCCCAAGTGATGACTGATGGCGATAATGCCAGGCTTGATCCCTTCTGTCACCCAAACTGTATCCACGAAGTAACCAATCTCAGTCTCCACTTTGGCGAGGTCGCCTGTGTCGAGCCCGAGGCGTTGCGCGTCTTCGGGATTCATCCAGATCGGATTCTTGTGCGAGATTTCATAGAGCCATTTTGCGTTTGCGCTGCGCGTGTGAATCAGAGTTGGCAATCTGAAATTGGGAAGCAAAATCATCTCGCCTTTTTCACGGCTAATATTTTCCTGATGAACATGACTCTTCACTGCCCACGGGATGACGTTCTCTTTTTCGCTCCAGCCCCAGTTGGAAAGCGTGTCGCTGAAGAATTCGAGTTTCTTGCTTGGGGTGTCGAACCCTGCCTTCGGTTGCCCGTCCACCATGAGACCGACGATTGCGCCAGAGGAGTCTAAGGCGTGGTCATGCTCATCGGAGGCGAATCCAGCCTGAGGTCCAGAATGAAGCGTTTTGTCGAAGGGAGAGTAATTCTCCTTCTTCACTTCAAAGACTCCGTACTTGCGCATGTATGCCAGCGGAGTCAATCCTTCTTTTGCGGCG
>JAANMU010000163.1_pt1 | contig 84691 bp, 70 predicted proteins | sample 7279701 | NCBI WGS metagenome assembly JAANMU01 (sample SAMN14094539, study PRJNA606508) | bioreactor metagenome | isolation source: A lab-scale SPAN reactor treating ammonium-rich wastewater day 57 | place: Ireland: Galway | collected 2017-03-13 | reverse complement strand
CGCCGTGATGGCGTTGTTCGGGTTCGCCGCACTCGTGATGAGACCCGTCGCGCTCGTCTTGAACATTCTCGTTTCCGCGATCGGGACATATAAGTTCTATCGCGCGGGAAATTTTTCGTGGCGCATCTTTTTGCCTTTTTCAGTGGGTTCGATCCCGTTCGCGTTCATCGGCGGCGCGCTAACGTTGCCCACACAGATCTACAAGCCGATCGTGGGCGCGGCGCTGTGGTATTCCGCGTATCGGCTTTTCACGACCACGCGCGGGAACGGGAGCAACAACGCGGAGCATATGCCCGTCCCGGTGTGGATCGGCATCGGCGTGGGAATTGCCATTGGTCTGCTCGCAGGCTTGACCGGAGTCGGAGGCGGGATCTTCCTGAGTCCGTTGATCGTGCTGATGAATTGGGCGGACGCGCGTCACACTGCAGGAGTCTCCGCCGCGTTCATCCTGGTCAATTCGGTCGCGGGATTGCTCGGTCATTCTGCGGGCATCACTAATTTACCCGCGTCGATTCCCGTTTGGGCGGTGGCGGTGGTGGTTGGAGGGTATCTCGGCGCGGAATACGGGAGCAGGCGATTCAGCAACGCGACGATCAAGCGATTGCTGGCGGCGGTGCTGGTGATCGGCGGATTGAAGATGTTCATCGAGGCGTTTTGATATGCAGATCGGCGAAACGCTTTACGTGACGAACCGCGACGACTTCCGCAAGTGGCTGCTCGAGAATCATCAGACCAAAAAGGAGATCTGGTTGATTCAGTACAAGAAAGCCGCAAAGAAGCCGTCCATTGATTACGTGGAGGCGGTGGAGGAAGCCTTATGCTTCGGCTGGATTGACAGTTTCGAAAAAGGCATGGACGCGGAACGCTATGCCACGCGTTTCTCGCCGCGCAAGCCGAAATCGAACTGGACGAACACCAACAAGGACCGCGCGAGGAGGATGATCGCCGAAGGCAGGATGACGCCCTCCGGGAAGGCGACGCTGCCGCCGGATGTTTTGAGTTGAAGGATATGAGTATGGAAAAAGATATTTTGGAAGTTCAAAAAGTGATCGCGCGCTTCGCCACCTCCTTTGACGTAAAGGATTGGAGCGGGCTCGAATCCTGCTTCACCGAATCGCTCTACACAGATTACTCTGACCTGCGCGGCGCTCCCCCACAGACCATCACAGCCGCGAACTACGTTGCCGCGCGGCGAGAAGCTTTGAATCAGTTGAAATTGCATCATCTGGTCGGCAACTATGAAATTGACTTCACTGATTCAAACGCTGCTACCTGCCGCGCCTCGATGATCGTCTGGCGCAAGTCGGACGAGGAGGAATTCACGTCTCACTGCGTCTATATTTTCCAGTTGACGAAACAGGACTCGGATTGGAAGATCAGCGGCATCACGCAAAGGATTTTGTGGAATGAAGGGACCTCGTCCATTCACAAAGTTGCAAAGGGCAACTGATGGGCGAAAGAACGAAACTTGCCGGCGGACTGGAGAAAACCGCCACCTGGGTTTGGCTGGACCCTGCGGATGGTCAACTCAACGTGGAGTATTACGACTTCAGCGAAGACGCACAGAGGATGTTCGGTAATGACATCGCCTATGCGTTGACCGTGATCGATATGAGCAAACTGTATTCCGCCTCAAAACAAAACGATTTATCGCTCATCCGTTGGCTGACCGAGAACTTTAAGAGTTATTTTGGCGTCAAGAAATGGCTCGAAGAACAAGGGATCGGCTTTACGGTTGAAATCGAAAGCCACGCATAGGAGAAACCATGGAACTCCAATTGATCAAAACCTTCATCGAATATCACCTTGACATGACCCGCCGCATCTGGGATTCGATTGACCAGATCACCAACGAACAGTTCCTCGCTGATGATTCATATTCGCGCGGCTCCATCCGCAACCTGATGGTGCATCTCGCCAGCACGGACCGGCGCTGGCTGTCAGGTTTGAAAAACGGACCCGACGTCGGACATCTGAAATTCGAAGATTATCCTACGCGCTCCGCCGCGCGTGAATTATTCGAGACAGTGGCAAAGGAGTTTTCCGATTACATCAACGCGGTGACAGATGAGGAGCTGGATCAGAAACCGCCTGAATTCACACATCCGCGTTGGGCTGTGCTTCTGCATCTTGTCAATCATGGAACAGACCATCGCTCGACGGTTTTGCAAAAATTAACCGAACTCGGCGCGCCGACGTTTGACCAGGATTTTATTTTGTGGTTGTGGAGTAAGAAATGAATGTCTCCACACTCCTGTACCGCGCAACAATATCCGCACGGACGTCAACGTCCGTGCTACGCCTACAAAGTCGGCTTCAGCGGGCTTCGTAGGAATAGCCCGACGGTTTATCGTTGGGCGGGCACGACCCCGCCCCAAACCCCGCGCTGGAAGATGTGCAAGGAAAAAACATGAAACCAAATGAAATTAAAACCCTCTTCGATTACAACTTCTGGGCATTTGAACGGGTCTGGCAGTGCATTTCCCAAATATCGGATGAACAGTTTGTTGAAGAAATCGACTATTCCACAGGTTCGATTCGTAACATTGTAGCTCACATCATGAGTGCGAATCATAACTGGATTAGTCGAGTACAGGGAGCGGAAATGCCGCCGCGTTTGGTTTATGAAGATCTGATTTCACCTGCTCATATCAAAGCAAAATGGGATGAACTGCGGAAAGAACTCCGAGCCTACCTTGACTCACTTACCGAAGAGCAGCTGAATGAAAGCGTGAATTGGGAACTTCCTGTCCGTGGATTAAATTCCAGCAATCTACGTTGGGAGATTCTTCTCCATGTCGCCAATCATGCAACTGATCATCGTGCACAAATCCTGGCAATTCTGCATCACCATTTTCATGTGAAAACTGTTGAACAGGATATGATTTTCTATCTGGTTGAACGAAGTCATGCTTAACACTTTCCATCTGCGCTGATTGGCGGCAATACAACTTTACAAAGGAAACAAATATGACCGAAAGAAAATATACAAATCGCAAATACCTCGACGCCCTCGAACAGGAAGTCCTCGTCTTCGATGGTGCGATGATCGAGCGGGGTTAAAGCCGCCTGCTCAGCACATGGAAGCGCTTCGCGCTTGTTGCGCCAGCCCGAAGGACTTCTACAAACTGAGGCAGGGATTTATCCCGCCGTCGAACCCCGCGCGGGAAGATGGCAAGGATTGGAAGTTTGAATTCTAATTATGGAAAAATTTCCTGAGATTCCATGCTCTTGCGGCGCAAGGACCAATAACCGATTGCGATTGCAATAGCACAGCCAAGAAGGACAAAATTGAACGCTTTGGATTCGTATCGTCCTATTCTGAGACCAATCGGCAACAAGGTAAACAATGTGAGAGCAAAATATCCAAAAATGGTATTCAAACGTTCTCGAAGTGGTATTTGCATCCAATGCTTACCCCAAAGGAGAACAAATCCTGGAAGAAAGGAAGCCAACATTACGATAAACCACACGACATACCAATACGCATCAAAAATAAGGCTTTGAGATTCTAAATATTTCAGCAATGCCTGAATGAATAAAGTGAGTGAGGCTCCAAAAGTAACGAACAATACTTGTTTCCAAACTTCAAGGCGCTTTTCTAGTGTATTGATATCCATGTCAACCTCCTATGGAAATATTTCATCTCTTGGATTCGATGTTCTCTTCAATGCCCAGATATAGCCAAGAACGATCACTATCGCACTTCCAACAATAAGGAAGTTCAGTTCAATCGGAGCATTATTCGCAGTCATGAGCCCCAATGAAAGAAAGGAAAGCCAACTAGCAACAAAATATCCAAAGATCGTATTCAGCCTGTTGACAAGAGGGAACAATCTCCAACGCTTGAGCAACAGTAGAATGAATCCTGGTGTTGTTGCCAAAATTTGTATCCACGTCCATATTCCACCCACATAGTTTTCAAAGCCCCGCCACCTTTCACGATTTAGGATGGATCCAAAACTGATGAACACAAGAGTAATGGACGAGCCTAGAACCAGATACATAAAACGGTTCCACGTTTGGAGTTGTTTTTCAAGTTGATTAGTATCCATAGTTCCTCTCTATTCGGTGTGACTGGAATTTTGTAGAACATTGACAATTCGTTCAGATACAGAAGGAGTTTCAAAAACTTGAATATTTCGTTTAGTAAACTCAGCAAGCAAAGTTTTACCTGTATTGGTAAGACTGTAATATTTTCGTTGTGGACCTGCACTGGATTGCTGTAATTCACTCTGGACAATACCCACTGATTCAAAACGGTTAAGCGCACGATATATGCTATTATCGTCCACCGAAATCGTTCCCTGGCTGATCTTTGCTACTTCCGCGCTCATTTCATAAGGATAGGAAGGTCGCTCGTACAAAAGTAGGAGAATCCAAAATGACAATAGGCCTTTTTTATATGTCTCTTCCCACTTATTCAGAAGGTCACTGATGTCATTATTTGCCATCATAATCTCCGCTAGTATTCCCTTAGTATTATTCAATAGGAATAATAGCATAATCAAATTGATTTGTCAAGATTTACAAATTTAGGAGCAATATGAACCGAAAGTACACAAGCAGAAAATACCTCGACGCCCTCGAAAAGAAAGTCCTTGTCTTCGACGGCGCGATGGGAACGAGCCTGCAATTACAGAATCTCACTGCCGAGCATTTCGGCGGCGAGCAGTACAACGGATGCAACGACTACCTCGTCATCTCGTATCCCGAAGCCGTGGAAAAAGTCCATCGCTCCTTCCTCGAAGTCGGCGTGGACGTGCTCGAAACGGACACATTCCGTTCCAACCGCATCACGATGGCAGAATACAAATTGCAGGACCGCGTCATCAAACTGAATCAAACCGCAGCGAGTCTCGCACGTCGGCTTGCCGATGAATACGGAGAGAAAACAGGTCAGCCGCGTTTCGTCGCTGGCTCCATCGGACCTTCGGGCAAGCTGCCCTCTACCAACGATCCCGAACTCTCCAACGTCAGCTTTGATGAACTCGTGGATGTGTTCCGCGAACAAGCCGTTGGATTGATCAAAGGCGGCGTTGACCTCCTGCTCATCGAAACCTCGCAGGATATTCTCGAAGTCAAAGCCGCCATCATCGGTCTGCACAAAGCCATGGATGAGACGCAAGTCTATTTGCCGATCCAGGCTCAGGTCACGCTCGACACGACGGGTCGCATGTTGCTCGGCACCGATATCAACGCCTCGCTCGCCATCCTTGAAGGCATGGGCATTGATGTCATCGGTCTCAACTGCTCCACGGGACCCGAGCACATGCGCGAGCCCATCCGCATCCTCGGCGAAAATTCCACATTGCCCGTGTCATGTATCCCAAATGCAGGTCTTCCGTTGAACGTTGATGGACAAGCTGTTTATCCTCTTGAACCAGAACCGTTTGCGAATGACCTCTACGAGTTTGTGACCAAGCACAACATTTCAATTGTTGGGGGATGTTGCGGCACGACGCCTGAACATCTTAAGCAACTGATTCAAAAACTGGATGCGCATCCACATCCCAAGCGACCGCTTCACTCTACGCCTCAACTTGCCTCTGCCATGTCAGCGATCGCCATGCGACAGGATCCTCCGCCCACCCTCATCGGTGAACGCTGCAACGCGCAAGGCTCGCGCAAGTTCAAGAAGATGCTGCTCGAAGAGGACTTCGACGGCATCCTCGAACTCGCCCGCGAACAGGTGGATGGCGGCGCGCACGCCCTCGACATCTCCTGCGCGGTCACCGAACGCCCCGACGAAGCCGAACTCATGCGCAAGGTCGTCAAGAAACTCGAGATGGGTGTGGACGTTCCGCTCGTGGTTGATACAACTGAACTCGACGTTCTCGAAATCGCCCTCAAGACCGCGCCTGGACGATGTTTGATTAACTCAACGCATCTCGAAGCAGGTCGCACCAAAGCAGATAAAGTTTTCGCGCTCGCCAAAGAACACAACGCCGCCGTCATCGTATTGACGATTGACGAAAACGGCATGGCAAAGACCCGCGAGAAAAAACTCGAAGTCGCGAAAAGAATTTACGATATTGCTGTCAATGAACATGGCTTGAAGCCCGAAGATTTGGTCTACGACGCGCTCACCTTCACCCTCGCAACGGGCGACGAAGAATTTGCCAACTCCGCCATCGAAACCATCGAAGGGATTCGGCTCATCAAACAGAATTTGCCCGGTGTGATGGCATCGCTCGGCGTGAGCAACCTGTCGTTCGGTCTCGCGCCGCACGCCCGACCGGTGTTGAACTCGGTCATGCTCTATCACTGCATGGAGGCGGGACTCGACATGGCGATCGTCAACGCCGCGCACATCAAGCCCTACGCCGAAATTGACGAAAAGGAACGCGAACTCGCCGAAGACCTCATCTTCAACCGCCGCCCCGACGCGCTGCAACGCTACATCGAACATTATGAATCCGTAGGGGCGGGTCTCGCATCCGCCCATACCCTCGCCGACCCCACCGAAGGTATGACCCCCGAACAACGCCTGCATTGGAAGATCGTGCATCGCCACAAAGAAGGCGTGGAGGCGGATATTGATGAGATTATCGCGCGCTCCCTCACCCCTACGCCTTCGGCAGCCTCTCCCGAAGGGAGAGGGGGACTCCCTTCCCCCCTCGGGGGAAGGGCTGGGGATGAGGGCGAATTCCCTCTCCCCGCGGGAGAGGGTCAGGGTGAGGGAAAACCGCGCAAGTACAACCCTCGCCTCCCCGAAGAACTCAAAGCCCGTATTCGCGAATTGCGCCAAAATTCCACAGAAGCAGAACAACTCCTGTGGAAAATCTTGCGTAATCGCGGAGTCCACAACACGAAATTCCGCCGCCAACATCCGCTTGCCAGTTTTATCCTCGATTTCTATTGTCACGAAGCCAGACTTTGTGTTGAGTTGGATGGAAGCCAGCACGCGAAAGGCGAACAAGTTCAATACGATGAGGAGCGTACCAAAATTTTACGGGAGCAACATGATGTGCGAGTCATTCGCTTCTGGAATGATGACGTACTCAATAAAACAGAGGAGGTCGTCGGTGAGATATGGAATGCACTCGACGCGCGACTCGCTCCCTCACCCCTAGCCCCTCTCCCGAAGGGAGAGGGGGACTCCCTTCCCCCCGCGGGGGAAGGGTTGGGGATGAGGGGAGACTCCCTTTCCCAACGGGAGAGGGTTGGAGTGAGGGCGGACTCCCCTCTCCCCGCGGGAGAGGGGTCGGGGGTGAGGGTTAGCCAACACGAAATAGCCGTTCACACCCTCAACAACGTCCTCCTCCCCGCCATGAAGGAAGTCGGCGACAAGTTCGGCGCGGGCGAATTGATTTTGCCGTTCGTTCTGCAATCCGCCGAAGTGATGAAGAAGACCGTCGCTCATCTCGAAAATTATCTTGAGAAGAAAGAAGGGGTCAGCAAGGGAACTGTCGTCATTGCCACTGTCTACGGCGACGTGCATGACATCGGCAAGAACCTCGTCAAAACGATTCTCTCCAACAATGGCTACGACGTGATTGACCTCGGCAAGCAGGTTCCTGCGGAGACGATCATCACCAAAGCCGTCGAAGTCAACGCGACTGCAATTGGATTGAGCGCGTTGCTGGTTTCGACATCCAAGCAAATGCCGTTGATCGTGAACGAGTTACATCGCCGCGGACTCGAATTCCCGGTGCTGGTGGGCGGCGCGGCGATCAATCGTCGTTTTGGCAGGAGAATTTTATTCACCGAAGACGGCAACATCCACGAGCCCGGAGTCTTCTACTGCAAGGACGCGTTCGAGGGACTCGAAACAATGGATCAACTCATCGTCCCTGAGAAGCGCGAAGAACTGCTGGCGCGCGTCCGCCGCGAGGGCGAGGTCGAAATGGGACGCGCCTCGCAGATTCCCGAACATCGAAAAACGGCGACCCGTTCCTCGCAGATCCAGCCTGAGCCGATCAATCATCCATTGAAGTGGGGTCAGCGCATCGTAAAGGATATGCCGCTGGAGATCGTGTTGAAGCATCTCAGCCTCAATGAACTGTACCGCCTGTCGTGGGGCGCGAAGAACGCACACGGCGAAGAATGGGAAAGACTCAAAGCCGAATTCGATGAACGGTTGGCGCGCATGAGCAAGGAAGCGATTCGCGAAGGCTGGCTCAAGCCGCAGGGCGTGTACGGCTACTTCCCCTGCCAATCGGACGGAGACGATTTGATCATCTACGACCCCGCGACGATTGACACCGCCTCCCCCGACGAATTGACGCGTCTCACTTTTCCGCGTCAGCCGCACGACGATCATCTTGCGCTGTCCGATTACTTTGCTCCGGTCGATTCGGGCAAGATTGATGTCGTTGCATTTCAAGTAGTCACTGTCGGGCAGGAAGCCACAGAGCGCTTCGACAGACTCCAGTCCGCGCACGATTACACCGAAGCCTACTTCACGCACGGACTCGCAGTTCAGACGGCTGAGGCAACCGCGAACTATCTCCACGAACACATCCGCCGCGAACTGGGCATTCCCGAAAATCAAGGCAAGCGCTATTCGTGGGGTTATCCCGCCATTCCCGAGCTCGAAGACCATAAGAAAGTATTCGAGTTATTGCCCGCTGTGACGAGCGAACTCGGCATGAGTCTGAGCCCGGCGTATCAGTTGATCCCCGAACAATCCACCGCCGCGATCCTCCTGCATCACAAGGACGCCAAGTATTACAGCGTCGGCGAATCGAGGGTCGAGCAGTTGATGAGGTAAAGTGCAGACAGGGAAACAAGTATACAAGCACACATGTCCCTGTTTACCTGCGTAGCCTTCCCGCGGAGACGACCATGAATGAATTCCTAAACCTTCTCTCCTCACAAACCCTCCTCGCCGACGGCGCGATGGGCACCATGCTCCACGCGCACGGCGTGGGGTTCGATAAATGCTTCGACGAACTCAACCTCACCAACCCTGCGGCGGTCGCCGAAATTCATCGCGCCTACATCGAAGCGGGCGCGCAATTGATCATTACCAATACGTTCGGGGCGAACCGTTTCAAACTTTCCAAACACGGCTTGCAGGACGACGTGGTTGAGATCAACAAAGCCGGCGTTGACCTCGCTAAACGCGTCGTCTCGGCATCGTTCAGGGAAGTGCTGGTCGCGGGCGACGTGGGTCCGCTTGGGGTGAGGATCGCGCCGTTCGGACGGGTGCAGGCAGAGGAGGCGCGCGAGGCGTTCGCGGAGCAGATCCAGGCGTTGAGCGAAGCGGGCGTTGATCTGATCGTCATCGAAACGATGAGCGATCTCTACGAGATCGGAGAAGCCATCAAAGCCGCGCGGCAGGTGTGCGATTTGCCTGTAGTCGCCTCGGTCACGTTCACGCGCGACGACCGCACACTGCTCGGCGACGACCCGACGAAAGTGGCGCGCACGCTCCACGAGGCGGGCGTGGACGTGATCGGCGTCAATTGTTCGGGCGGTCCCGCGCAACTCCTTCGCATCCTGAAGCAAATGCACCAAACGGCGCCTGACGCGAAATTCTGGGTGAAGCCGAACGCGGGCTGGCCCGAGCAGGTGGGCGGGCGCATCATGTATCCTGCGGATGCGGAGTACTTCGGCGATTATGCGTTGTCGTTCCGCGAGGCGGGCGCGTGCGTCGTGGGCGGATGCTGCGGCACGACGCCTCAACACATCGCCGCCATGCGCAAGGCGCTCGATACCGCGCCGCACATTGACCAGACTCACATCGTCATTTTGCCGCAGGATGAAATTGCCGAAACCGAGCAGGAACAGCCTACGAAATTCGCCCAGAAATTGACCTCCGGCGGATTCGCCATCTCCGTGGAAATGGACCCGCCGCGCGGACTCTCGACTCACAAACTGATCGCGGGCGCCTCTCTCCTCGCCGACGCGGGCGCGGACGTCATCAACGTCGCCGACTCCCCGATGGCGCGCATGCGGATGTCCGCCTGGGCGGTGTGCGACGTGGTGCAAAGGAAAGTCGGCGTCGAGACCACGCTCCACTTCCCCACGCGCGGACGCAACCTGCTGCGCGTGCAGGGAGATCTGCTTGCCGCGCACGCGCTCGGCATCCGCAACGTCTTCGTCGTGATGGGCGACCCGACCGCCATCGGAGATTATCCCGAAGCGATGGACAATTACGATCTTGTGCCTTCGGGTCTCATCAAACTCATCAAACAGGGATTCAACGCCGGCGTGGATCATTCCGGCACGAGCATCGGCCAGCCGACCAATTTCTTCGTCGGCGCGGCGTTGAATTTATGTCCGCCCGATATTGACAATGAGATCAAGAACCTGCATCGCAAGGTCAGGGCGGGCGTGGATTTCTTCCTGACCCAGCCTGTATACAACCCGAACGACGGTCCCAAAGTCCTGGAGGCTTATGAAGCCAGACATGGGAAATTCGACAAACCCATCCTCGCGGGCATCCTGCCGCTGGTCAGCGTGAGGCATGCAAACTTTCTGCATCACGAGGTGCCGGGCGTGTTCATCCCGGAGGAGATACGGAAACGGATCGAAGCCGCGGGCGAAGCAGAGCGTGGAGTCAAAGCCGGGGTGGAGATCGCGGTCGAATTGGTGGAGCAGATCAAGGCGTGGGCGCGAGGCGTGTACGTCATGCCCCAATTCCACAAGTACGATATGGTCGCGGAGATCATCGAGGGCATCAAGTAGGGAGGTGGACAGGTACACAGGTACACAGGTATACTTCCCCCATGCTTCTCGCCATTGACATCGGCAACACCAACCTGACGCTCGGTTTGTACGACGGCAATAACCTGATCGCCCACTGGCGGCTTGCCACAGACCACGCCCGCATGCCCGATGAATATGGCTTGCAATTCCAGGGGCTTCTGAAGAACGCGAATCACACGGTCAGGGAACTCACGGGCATTTGCCTCGCGTCGGTCGTGCCGCAATTGACCGGCAGGGTCGTGCAGGCGTGCCGCGAATATCTGGAAGAAGATCCGTTCATCGTGGACGTCGGGATCAAAACGGGGATCAAAGTGAAATACGACGACCCGCGCGCGGTCGGCGCGGATCGCATCGCCGATGCGGTGGCGGTAATGTATTTGTACGGCGGTCCCGCGTGCGTGATTGATTTCGGCACCGCGACCACGTTCAACGCCATCACACAGGAGGGTGAATATCTCGGCGGCGCGATCACCGCGGGCATCAGCCTGGCAACGGAGGCGCTTTTCACGCACGCCGCCAAACTGCCGCGCATTGACCTGCAAAGACCGCCATCCGTCATTGGACGCAACACCGTTCACGCCATGCAGGCGGGCTTGTTGTTCGGATACGTGTGCATGGTGGAAGGCATGGTCGAACGCTTCCGCAGGGAACTCGGTCCCTCGATGAAAGTCATTGCCACCGGCGGACACGCCGCCATCGTCGCGCAGGAGACCGACGTCATTCAGATCATCGCCCCCTGGCTTACGCTCGACGGCTTGCGCATCCTTTGGGACCTCAATCATCCGTTGTGAGACGATCTTATAGAATGAGAAAATTCCTTACTCTAGCCTGTGTATTTTCCCTCGCGCTGACAGGCTGTTCAACGGCGACAGGAACGCCGACTCTCCCGCCTCCCGTTTCGAACATTTCCGGGACCGCAACAGTGCAGCCGGATGAGATTCTGCCGGTCGTCGTCCCTGCCACCCCAACCGCGTCGAACGCGGGACCGGAAACTGCCTCCCCCACCCCCGACCTGCGCCTCCCCCCGGAACGCTGGAAGGAATTGCCCGTCCTCCCCTCCGTCAGCGAACGCGCGCGTGAAATCTATCAAAGAGGCTTGGCGATGGGAAACAACGTCCACTCATTCTCCAAGATCGGGGATTGTCAAAGCGTTCCAGCCTCCTTCCTCGGCATCTACGACCGAGCGGGCGAATATTCCTTCCAGGAGGGACACCAGTCCCTGCAGGAAACCATTGACATGTACAGCGGTCTGTTCGGGCGCGAGGGCGAAGCCGTGCGCGGCGGGTTCAACACTGCCACCGTGATTTCCCCCCTGTGGGCGAACAACCAGGTCTGCCTGCCGGGTGAAAACCCCATCGAGTGCGAAAACCGCATCAATAACCCAAGCATTGTGTTCATCAGCCTCGAGGTCTGGTTTTCGGGGCGCACACCGGAAGTCTACGAAAAATATCTGCGCCGCATCATCGAATACAACATCGAACAGGGCGTCGTTCCCATCCTTGCCACCAAGGCGGACAACGTCGAAGGCGACCATAGCATCAACTACACCATCGCGAAACTTGCTTATGAATACGACGTTCCGCTCTGGAATTTCTGGCTCGCCGTCCAATCCGCCCCCAACCACGGATTGGATCCGACCGACGAGACCGGCTTCCACCTGAACGTGGAGGGCTGGAACATCCGCAGTTACACCGCGCTGCAGGCGCTGGATAAGGTCCGCCGCGAATTGGAGGGTCTGCCCCTCGCGCAGCCCGGCGACCAGCAGGTGTCCGAGTCCGAGGACGCCGTTCAATCCACTTTCACGCCCGGTCCCATAACAAGCCTACCCTATTCAACGGTCGAATTCAAGCCTGCCGCGACAAATTCATCCGTCCTATTTGATATATCCATCCGGGAGAATGGAATCCTACGCTCCACAGGCATCTTCCAGGGCGCGCTCAACGGACAAACCTGGAAAGCCCTCGCAGAGTCTGGCTTGACGCTGCTCGATTTCTCCACGAAAGGGATACTCGCCAGTCAATCGAACAACCTGTATCTCGTCAGGGATGCGGAACGATCGCTTCTCACCGATCAACTCCCTCTCGACAGCCCTCAACCCGCCGTCTGGACGAACGACGGACGCGTCGCGTTCATTTCACAAACGGGCAACCAAAAACAGGTTGTCCTCCTCGACCTGTCCGGCGGCGAACCGGTCCACATCCCGCCCACCGGCGATCCGCCTATCGAACTCTACCCGTCGCACGACTCATCCCTGATCTGGGGGACGGGTCCATGCGAAAACGGCAGTTGCGCGGTTCGGGAACTCATCATCTCGAACGCGGACGGTTCCATGGTCAATACCCTGGCGGTCACCGGCAAACCTGAGGTCTTTTCCAGCGACCACCTCGCGTTCGCAACCCAGGACGAAAACAATAACAACCTGCTCACGCTGATCCATGGCAACTCATCGTCGAGTTTCTCGATTTCCGGCAACCGCGTGCTGGGCATGTCCTGGTCGCCGGACGGCGAAACGCTCGCGGTCGTAACGGCAAAGGTCAGCGATTATTCGGGGCGTACGTTGAGTTCCGCGCTTCATCTCGTCACGCCGCCCTACACGGTCAACCTGGCGTTCCAGGTCGAAAGCGAGGAGATCGAATCGCCCGTCTGGTCGCCGGATGGTAAACAAGTGCTATTGATCCGCCGTCCCCAGTCAGGCGGCGGTCTCAACGTGGTCTTCTCCATGCTGGATGTCGCGACCGAATTCCTTGTGAACGACGGCGGATTTACCCTCGTCGGCGAAAAATACCTCGTCACCCGCAGGATTTTCTGGCTGCCGTAACATTCGTCCGCGCCCGATCCTTTTCTTCGGATGGGAAGCACGCATCCTCCCCCGATCGAGCCTGCCCCTGCTCCCCAGCCTTTCCATTAACAAAACTCTTACGCCGCCCCCCTTGCCACGCCGAAGAGCGCGCGCTATAATGCCGACGCTGTTCCAAAGAAGGAGTGTAAGCCATGCCCGTTTATACCTACCGCTGCGATTCTTGCGGTGTGCAGTTCGAACGCCACCAATCCTTTCACGAAGCGCCGTTGAAGACCTGCCCCGAATGCAGGAAGAAATCCGTGAAAAGGGTGATCACCCCCACCAAGATCATCTTCAGGGGATCGGGGTTCTATGCCACCGATCACAGGTCCCCTTCAGGGAGCGCATCGCGCGAAAGCAAGGCGGAGAAAAAGGAAGAAAGCAAACCCGCTGCCGAATCGAAGAACAACGACAAGTAAAGCGGGCGGCATCCGGCAATGAAAAAAAGAGAAGGAGCAAACCTTCTCTTTTTTATTTCACGGCGGGTTATGCCATCTTACGCAAAACATCCCAATAATGCAAAAGCGCGTGGAAACCGCCTCCACGCGCTTTACATTATGAAGGATTTCCTATAGGACGGCAGGCATCATGTCCGCCTGATAGATGGCGGGCAGCAAACTTCGATGCGCCTGAAGCGACTTGCGGATTTGCATCCGCGCACGCGCCAGGCGGCTTTTGACCGTCCCGACCGGCACCCGTACGACCTGCGCGGCTTCATCGTAGGACATGCCCTCCATGTCCACCAGGATGACCATGAGGCGATAATCCGGCGCGAGCGCTTTGATGCAGCCATGCAGCGCCCTTCGCAACTCGGACGATTCGGCTCTTTCCTCCGGACCCGGCCCCGAGTCCCGCATCCATTCCGGGGATTCGATCTCCTCGCCTTCGCTCGTGAATTGTTCCAGCGGCATTGCCAGGTGACGTTTGCCGCGGCGCAGTTCGTCGTAACTGGCGTTGACCGTCACGCGCGCCAGCCAGGATTTGAAATTGCCTCCGCGAAACGATCGGATGTGGCGGAACGCATGGATCATCGCCTCCTGCACCGCGTCCTCCGCGATACATTCATCGTGGACGATCCGCAGGGCGATGCGATACAGCATATCCTGATAGTTCAGGACCAGGACATTGAACGCATCCACGTCGCCGCGTTGGGCTGAATTGATCAATGAGGTCTCTGAGGTTTTCATACTTTAATCTTATTCCCCCGTTGTTACAAGCCTGTCCCGGAGATGTTACAGTTTTGTAACATCTCGTGGGACAATTTGAAAATTTGTCCTACCGTCTCGGCAGCCTCAAGGTAAACACCGTGCCGCGCGGCTCGGCCTGGCTGGAACGCACGCCCACGCCCCCTCCGTGCAGCGCGGCTATGCGATTGACCAGCGCCAGCCCCAGCCCGCTTCCCTCCGTGCCGCGCGCGTTGGAGCCGCGATACAACTCCTCGAAGATCTTGGACAAGTCTTCAGGCGGGATGCCCGCGCCCGTATCCGCCACCTCGACGACGACCGTCCGCCCATCCTCCATGGCGCGGACTTCCACCGAATCGCTCGCGGACGTGAATTTGAGCGCGTTCTCGACGAGGTTGTACACCGCCAGAAGCAACAGGTCGCGGTCGCCGGTAATGGTGGGAAACGGCGAAGGGATTTTGGGGATCAGCAGGTTGACCTCGCGCCCTTCATACGCGGGGTTGACGCGCGCGGCGGTCACCACGTCGTCCAGCAGTTCGGGAACGTTCACAGGATACCGTTCGATGGCGCGCTCCTCGAGCTCGGATAACTTCCGCAGGTCGGTCAACAGGCGGATGAGGCGTTCGACGGCGCGGTTCGCGTTGCCCACCGCGCGCTGGCGTTCCTCGTCCGTTTTTTCCTCCCTGAGGTTGACCAGCGCGGCGCGCAGACCCGTTAGCGGATTCTTGATCTCGTGATCGAGTCGGCGCATGAAGTTACGGCGGTTCTCCCGTTCGTTCTGCACGTAATCGGCGTACATCGTCTGCGCCTGCGCGATGCGCCGCCTGTCCCAATAACGGACGATCAAAACGAACAGGGCGACGAAATATCCCAGCAAAAATACGACCAGTCTCGAACTCCGAATGCTCATGCCGAAGACGATGCCTGTGAATCCCATATCCACAGAGGCGAGGAACGGAAATTCCCCCGGCAACAGGAACCCGGCAAGGATCGAGAGGAACAAGCCCGCTCCAACCGGCAGGAACAACCAGAGGATCAACGACCGCCACTTCCTGAATACGGACATTTCAACCTTCCCCATGCACGGGCGCAATGAAGCGATAGCCTTCGCCCGAAATGGTCTCGATAAAACGCGGCTCCGCGGGATCGTCATCCAGCGCGCGGCGGAGTTCCGCCACGCGCGTATCCACGGTGCGCGTGCCTGCGGGATATTCCCAGCCCCAGACCACCTCGAGCAATCTTTCGCGTGTGATGGCTTCGTCGGGGTGCGTCATCAGGTGCTCGAGGACAGCCAGCGCCTTGGGAGTCAGATCGAGCGCTTTGCCTCCCAGCGTTGCGCGGCGGGCGCGCCGGTCAAGGACGAGGTCTTCGGCGGTGAGAAGCCACGCGGCGGAGAGCGACCGTTCGCCGGGACGCGCCCTGCGTAATACGGCGCGTACACGCGCCAGCAATTCGTGCGGATCGAACGGTTTGTTGAGGTAATCGTCCGCGCCTTCTTCGAGGGCAAGCGCGCGTTCGGACGCCTCCCCCACCTGCGTAAGGAGAATGGTCGGCGTCCAAATGTTGGACTTTCGCAAACGTCGCAGGGTCTCGCGTCCGTCCATGCGCGGCATCAGCACGTCGAGGATGATGAGGTCGGGGCGATGTTTCTGCGCCTTGTCGAGCGCGGTCATGCCATCGGAGACGACCAGCACGTGGAAACCGGCGCGTTCGAGGAACGGCGCGAGGCTGTCGGCGATGGTGGGATCGTCGTCGGCGAGGAGGATGGTGGGACGGTCGAGGGACATACTTTTAGATCGGACTCCGACGGCTTGCCGTTGGGAAGGAGCAAGCCTGCATTCCATAGCGGGAGGAAGGAAAAGCCTGGTCACGTGGACCAGGCTTTCGGTGAGGGTGAAGCGGGCTAGTCCGTCCAATCGAAGGTATTGACGATCAGGTCAAAGACCGCCGATTCAGCCGCCTTGTTGAATTCAGGAGGCGGGGTGGCGTAGTTGCCGATGTTCGCGGAGTGCAATACGAAGGTCAGGCTGGCGCAGTTGTTGTTCGCGGAGGCGGAATAGGCGACGAAATCATAGCGATTGCCGGCCGCCGCGCCTTCGCCGGACTCTTTGAGGAACTGGATGCCGTTGATCGTGACCGTCTCGGTGGTTGTCGGGGGTTCGATATCCGGGGAGTCGCACGGGTTTGCGCCTTCGACCACGCGTACATCGAGATATTTTTCGAGCAGGTTCGTGCCGCCGGTGAACGGCAGTTGAATGCGCGCTCCGTTATCCGACTGGTTGGAGATGGATGATCCGTTCGGATATTTGAAAACGAATCCGTATTTTGTGTTGAGGTAATTCTCCCAGCCGCTGGTTGGATTCTGCGTCAGCGTGGGAGTGGCTGTGGGCGGGGAGCCGCTCGAAGGTCGGAGGATGCGGGGGCCCACCCAGACGGCGCGGTCGCCGACGGGCGATCCCGCTGAAAGAACGGTCAGGATGAATTTGACGTCCTTGCCAGCCAGCGAGGACAGGTCAACGTCCACGTTGAAGACGTTGCCTTCGTACCGTTCGAGGAACGGACCCCAGAAGGTTTTGATCGGGTCCGAGCCGGCCTGGTATTCGAGGCGGAAGACAACGTAACAATTGGTCGCCCCGGACTCGCAACCGATGGTCGCCTGGAAGCGGTCGCCGTTTTGCACGCGGAAGGCGGGATAGATGCCCTGGATGTAGCCGTCCTGTTTGTTTTGCGGGACGACGATCAAGCCGCCGCGCGGATCGTTTTGAACCGCTTCGGTGCTGGGGTTGGGCGACTTCAACACGAAGCCTTTCGCGTCGCCGTTCGTGCCGGGACACGGGAGCGCGCCCGCGCCGCTGAACCACGTCGCCGCGCAGGCTTGGGCGATAAAGTCGTAACCGGTATCGGGCAATGAGGTCGGCGTTGCAGTGGGCGGACCGCTCTGCGTGGAGGTGGCGGTGGCGGTGCGAGGCGTGGCGGTCGGTCCGCCGGTCACTTTGATCTCGACCCACCAGGGTTTGTTGGCTTGCGCGCCGATGCCGAACAGCGCGCCGCTGGCGTTCTTGAACATCCAGTAACCGCGATAGGTACCCGCTGCGGTGGGCGCGACCATGTTCATGGAGATGTCAACAGTTTCGCCGACCGCGACGTTCTTTGTGAAGTTGGCGGATGAGGCTGCGCCCATCTTCTCGCCGCTGAAGAAGACGAGTTGATAGGAGGTCGTCCAGGCGCACGAGCCGACATTCTTCAAACGCCAGGTCTTTGTGAACTGCGCGCCGGGCTGCACCACCGTGCCGTCCGGGAAGTTCACGTCCGCGACGAATTGCACGCGATCGCACGAAGAGGGTGGGATGGTCGGCGTGATGGGCGTGGGAGTCTTGCTGGGGGTGGCGGTGGGAGGCGTGCCTGTGACCGTTGGCGTGGAGGTGACGACGCTTCCCTTCCTGACGATGACCGGGTTGCCCCACAACGCGCGGTCCCCGCTCGGAGAGCCATACGCGGAGATGTACAAAATGAACTTGACGTCCTTGTCGGTTAGAGGCGTGAGGTCCAGGTTTGCGTTGTACGTCCAGCCTTCGTAGCGTTCGCGGAAGGTCCAGAAGGTTTTGATCACGCCGTCCACTTCGTAATCGAGGCGGTACGCGACGTAACAGGAGGTCGAGCCGAACTCACAGCCGACGGTCGCCTGGAAACGGTCGCCGCTCTGGACTTTGAAGGCGGGGTAGCGCGCCTGGATGAATCCGTTGGTGATGTTTTGGGGAGCGAAGAGCAATCCCGGCTTTGTGGCGGTGACGCCGCTTTCGAATTTGGGAGCGTCCTTTTTGAGCGCAAAACCTTTCGCGTCGCCGTCCGTGCCGGGGAAGGTCAACCCACCTGCGCCGCTCGACCAGGTGGCGGAACCGGCGTTCGCGGTGAAGTCATAGGCAACGCCGGTGGTCGTCCCGCCTGTCACGTTGATCTCGACCCACCAGGCTTTATTGGCGTTGACGCCGATGCCGAAAATCGTCCCCTGTTCGCTCTTGAACTTCCAATAACCGATATAGCGTCCGGCAGTGCCTGGCGCGATCATATCCACGCTGACGTCAACGGTCTGCCCGGGTTTGATGCCCGAAGCGACAGGCGCCGAGGCAGGCGCGCCCATCTGCGCTCCGCTATCGAAGACCATCGTCACACCGTTCCAGGCGCAATCGCCGATGTTCTTCAAACGCCACGTTTTCTTGAACGTTGTATTCGGCTCGAATTTCGCGCCGTCCGGAACGGTTACATCCGCCACAAACTGCGCATGGAAACACGCCGCCGCAGACGTACCCGAAGGCAGCGCCAGCGCCGGGAGCAGTGAAAACACCAAAGCAAGCAACAACATTGCAGACGTTATTTTCGTTCGTGACTTCATGGCAATTCTCCTCTTTCTCCATCCAATTCATCTGGACGTATGGAACGCGTGGAAAGTTCCGTCAGAGGCGAGTATAACGTTTCTTTAAGGATTGTTCAATATCAACTCGATGACCCTTTTCTACTTATAATTGAAGCATGACGCGCACGATCCTGCACCTCGACCTGGATGCCTTCTTCTGCGCCGTCGAAGAAACGCGCAATCCCGAACTGCGCGGCATCGGGTGGATTGTAGCCGCAAAACAATAGCGGACATATAGAGAACGTCCGCTGTGCAAAGAATTTATCGAGCAACGTGCGTTCGGGAACGCACGCTATGGATGAGTCGTGGGGTTTATGCCGTTTTTCGACGCGTCAATCCATACACCGCCAGCGCGAACATGAGTGCGGCGGCAATCCACGCGCTGATGACGACATCCGGCGCAGGCGTCTGTTTGACGGCGATGCCAACAAACGACCAGACCAGCACGAACAGATACGCCGCATCCCGCCGCGTAAGAGTCATGAGAACGCCCAACAGGGATGCCACCGCGAGCATAATCACAGCCCAGGTTTGGGCAGGGATTCCGAACCCGTTCCACTCGACCAGGTAGAGCCAGTCCGTGATGTTTGCCACGGTCGCGACGGTGATCCAGCCGAGGTAAATGCTGAACGGAACATCCACCGACCAGCGCTCCGCGCGCGTGACCGCTACGCGGTTCACGTCGAGGCGCAGGTAACTGGCAATCAACAATCCCAGCAGGGTGAGCATGAAAAGCACACTCGCTCCAAAGGCGTTGTAGTGCCACGCAAACAACCATGCGCCATTGAAAAGATTGCTGATTGCAAAGAGATAACCCAGCCGCCGCAAACGCGGACTTTCCTTTTGCGAGCGCTGGAACTGATATATCGTGAACGCAATCCAGCCGAGGTAGATGACGCCCCAGATGGAGAAGACATATCCCGCAGGGACAAAGTAGACCTGGAAGCGGTCCGAGATTTCGCCCGTGTTCTGTCCGTTGAGGGGCAGGGTCGAGGCGAGGATGTTAACCGTCAACGTAACAATGACGGTGGCGAGGTTGGCAATTTGCCGTAAGGTGTCTTTCAATTCGAACTCCTTTTTGTATTTACTTCTTCGTTTGTTGGTTTATGCAGACGTTGGAGAACGTCTGCTACGCTGCTTGTAACGACTTGACTTTCATCCACAATGCAGGGATGCGGCTGACCTTTTGAATGGCGCTCAAGGACGCGCGGCGGGTGAATACATCATAGTCGTTCTTTTCGATTTCATCGAGAATGCCCTGATAGAAAATGGACGCGGCTCCGATGGCGAGTTGTCCCTCGCGCTCGAGCAGTTTCACGCCCGCCCACGATTCCTCGTAGAGTTGACGCGTGCGCTCGATCTGGTACTTCATGAACTGCCGCCAGTTATCCGTGACTCGACCCTCGGCAATATCCTGCTCGCGGATGCCGTAGAACGCGAGTTCCTCGCGGGGAAGATACAGTCGTCCGTTGCGATAATCCTCGCCGATGTCGCGCAGGATGTTGGTCATCTGGAGGGCAACGCCGAGTTTGATGGCGTACGGGACCGCGTCATTGCTCTTGAAGCCGACGATGTACATGCTCATCAACCCAACGGTGGAGGCGACGCCATAACAATACGTGGCAAGTTCCTCGAACGTCTGGTAGCGGATCTGGGTGAGGTCGCGGGCGACGCCGCCAATCAACTGCAGGGCGTGGTGGCGCGGGATGTGGTATCGGGTGAGGGTATCCGCCCATGCGGCGGCGACCAGATCGTTATCGGGGAAGGAAGCGGTCTCGACCATCGTCCGCCAGTAATCCAATTGGGATTCGCGTTCCTCGTCCGCGGATTCGTCCACGATGTCATCCACCGTTCGGCAGAAGGCATAGAGAGCGCGCACCGCGGCACGTTTCTCCTCGGGCAGGAATGAGGATGCAAAATGGAACGATTTGCTGTGTTCGATTGTTACTTTCTCGGTATGCTTATACGCAATTTGTAAAGCGGCGTCGCCAGCCCAATACGAAAATAAGGGACGAGTACGCGGATGCGGCATGTTGCCCGCAAGAGCAAGGAGTTGATTTTCCCAATTGGCGTGTGCTTGCATGGTGAACCTCCAGAATTGATGTTGGGGGTATTTTACGCATTATTCCTGAATTGTCAAGGTTTTGCAAAGAAATATTTTCTTTATACCTTGACAATTATTAGACATTATGTATAATGCAGTTCACACACTCACCTGCCCATCTCCCCACTCAGCGCTGAACTCATACCACACGGTGGCGGAGAATGAAGCGAGGAGATGGAAGATAAACGGAGAAAAATGGACAAACAAACTGCCCTCGTCATCGGCGCAGGGATCGGCGGGATAGCGACCGCCGCCCGCCTCGCCAAAAACGGATACGACGTGACCGTGCTGGAAAAGGAATCCACGCCCGGCGGACGCGCCAACCAGATCATTCGCGACGGTCACCGCTTCGACGTCGGACCGACACTGTTCCTCATGCCCGAAGTCTGGGAGGAGACCTTTGCCGCGCTCGGCGAACGGATGAGCGACCACCTCGACCTGCGCCGAATTGACCCGACGTACAAAGTCCATTTCGATGACGGTTTGCAATTGGAGTTGACATCGGACATCGGGAAGATGCAAACGCAACTCGAAAAGGTCGAGCGCACCGCGTTCACAGGATTCCTCAATTACATCGCCGAGGGAAGCAGACATTACAAGATGTCGCTCGAGAAGTTCGTCGGGCGAAACTTCTACAACCTCTTCGAATATTTCAGTTTGAAGAACCTGCCGTTGCTCGTCCAACTCAAGGCCCTGAAAAAACACCACGCCAACACGGGTCGCTTTTTCAAGGATGAACGACTCAAAGCCGCGTTCACATTCCAAAATATGTACCTCGGCTTAAGTCCGTATGATGCGCCCGCGACCTATTCCCTCTTGCAATACACGGAATTGGCGGAGGGCGTGTGGTATCCCATCGGCGGCATGTACGCGGGGATTCAGGCGCTGGTCAAGGTCGCGGAAAAACTCGGCGTGAAGTTCATTTATAACGCTCCCGTAAAACGACTGGAAACAAATGGAAACAAAATTCTCGGCGTTGTTCTCGAAGGTGGTCGCGCATTCACAGCCGATATCTTCATCGGCAACGCGGACCTGCCATATATTTACAAGGAACTTTTGCCCGATGTAAAAGAGGCAAGGAAACTCGATAACAAACTCTACACCTGCTCCACCATCATGTTCTACTGGGGCGTGGACAGGGAATATCCGCAGATCGCGCATCACAACGTTTTCCTCGGCGGCGATTACAAAGCCTCCTTCGACCGGATCTTCAACGACCACACCCTGCCCGAAGTGCCGTCGTTCTACGTCCACGCGCCGGCGCGCACGGACCCATCCGCCGCGCCCAAAGGACAGGATACGCTCTACGTCCTCATCCCCGTCGGTCACCTCGACGCGCGGGCAGAACAGGATTGGGACGCGCTCGTGGACCGCGCCCGCGAGATCGTGTTCGAGCGTCTCGCCAAGGAGATGGACGCGAAAGACCTCAGGGAGCGCATCAAGTTCGAGATCGTGTACCAGCCTAAAATGTGGAAAGACCGTTTCAACCTCGAAAAAGGCGCGGCGTTCGGGCTGAGTCATAACTTCTGGCAGGTGGGTTATCTTCGTCCGCACAACCGTCACAAGAAATACAAAAATCTTTACTTCGCGGGCGCATCCACGCATCCCGGCACAGGCTTGCCCATTGTGTTGCTCTCCGCCAAATTAACGACCCAGAGAATCCTGAGAGAAGTTGGTACAATCTCCGCACAAAACATGGTCAACGCGGTCGCCGCCGCATACTCGACCAACCGATGAGAGGCAACCCATGTCCATCAGTCAGACACCGGCATTCAATTTGAAAGTCGTCCTCAAAGAGACGGGCATCGCCGCCGATACTTTGCGCGCCTGGGAACGCCGCTACGGACTTCCCATACCCCAACGCACACCGGGCGGTCACCGCCTGTACTCACAGCGCGATATCGAGACCATCAAATGGTTGATGAGGCAACAAGCCGAGGGACTTTCGATTTCCCGCGCGGTGGATTTGTGGAACGAACTCATCGCCTCAGGCGCGGACCCTCTGGCTGGTTCCGTTTCGACGACTTTGGGCGTCGCCTTCGCCCTTCCCGGATCAACGCTCGACTCTCTGCGCGCCCGCTGGCTCCAAGCCTGCACCGAGTTCAACGAAGCGGAAGCCGAACAGATATTGAACCAGGCGTTCTCCATGTTTCCCATCGAAGCCGTGTGCATGGACGTTTTGCAAAAGGGACTATCCGGGATCGGGGAACTCTGGTACGAAAACCGCGCCAGCGTGCAACAAGAACATTTCGCCTCGGGGCTTGCCATGCGCAGGCTGGACGCGTTGCTCAGCGCCGCACCCCCACCCACGCGCAACAAAACCGTGATCACGGGCTGTCCTCCCGATGAATGGCACGCGTTCACGCCGTTGCTGCTTTCCCTCTTCCTCCGTCGTCGCGGACTGAACGTCGTCTACCTCGGGGCAAACGTCCCTGCGCAGCGATTCGCAGACACGGTCAAAAGCGTCAAAGCGGATTTGGTCGTACTGGTCGCGCAACAACTCACCAGCGCCGCAACTCTTCAGCAGACCGCGTTCGCGCTTAACGTGCAGGGCATCTCTGTAGCATTCGGGGGCCGCATCTACACGGTTCGTGAAAACCTGCCCGATACCGTCCCCGGTTACTACCTCGGCAACGAAGTGAACGAAGCCACAGGCGAAATCGAAAAAATCCTGCGAAGCAAATCAACGCCGCGCGAAGGCAAAGCCGCCTCGCAGGCGTACGTCGCCGCGCATCGGTCATTCCTTTCGAGGCGCACGCGCATCGAATTGACCCTCAAGGAACTGCTCGAGCCGCTCGCCATCTCACCCGAAGACATCGAGACGGGCATACACTTCCTCGGCGAAAACATCGCCGCCGCCCTGCAACTCGGCGACATGGCGCACGTTTCCGCCGAGGTGGACTGGCTGAAAACACTGCTCGAGTTGCGCAACACTCTTCCGCAACAACTCGTCAACTTCATGGAGATATACGCCCGTGCCATTGACGCCAACATCAATGGGCAGGGCAAACCCATCTTCGAGTGGATCTCCACGGAAGTGCAGAGACTCAAGGCATAACCCGTAACCATCCCGCCTTCAACACATGAAATTTCAACCTGTAACAGGACGCGCCGCCCTGCGCGCCCTCCTCAAAGAACGCTCACCGCTCGGCCCGTTGAAGGTCATGGCGAAACATATCGGGCGCTTCTTTCAGATTCCCCTGCCGATGTTCCGCCCGTTCGTTGTGTTCGGACCCGAGGCGAATCGCAAGGTGCTCGTCACCGAACGCGACAAGGTCTTGTGGCGCAACACTGACCCCGTGACGGATCTGCTCGGGCGCGGCGTTCTCGTCGTGGATGGCGGGGAGCACGACCGTTACCGCAAATTGATGGAGCCCCCGCTTCATCCCTCCCGATTAGCTGGATACGCTTCGATGATGCTTTCCCAAACCGACCGCGTCTCCTCCCAATGGCGTGACGGCGACATTGTAGACATGCTCGTTGAGTCGCGCAAAATCGCCCTGCTCATCATCATGCAAACTTTGTTCAGCAGGGATGCGTGGGACGATCTGCCGCGCATCTGGACACCGATACTCAAATCCATCGAATATATCTCGCCTGGCGCGTGGATACTGTGGCGCAGGATGCCGCGACCCGGATTCAAGAAGCTGTTTAGGGAGTTGGATGATTATCTTTATCGAATCATTGCGGAACGTAGAAGGCATAATACAGAGTGGAAAGTAGAAAGTGGAAAGATGGATCTCCTCCAACACTTGATTGATGCAGGACTCTCCGACCAAATCATCCGCGACCAGATGTTGACCATGCTCATCGCGGGACACGATACGTCCACGGCATTGCTGGCATGGACGTTCGCTTTATTGGGTCAACATCCTGACATCCATGAGCGGGTCGTGCGTGAAATTGATTCGATGGACAAGTCTCCGCTCCTCGACCAGGTCATCAAGGAGAGTCTGCGCCTGTATCCGCCCATTCACATCGGCAACCGGCTTGTCGCGCGAGAGATGGAATTTGCCGAAGGAAAATTCCCTGCCGGCGGGCGGATGTTCTATTCCATCTACCTCACCCACCGCGACCCCGAAATCTGGGAGAACGCGGAATCCTTCTGCCCCGAACGATTCGCTCATGGACGAAAAACGCCGCCATTTTCATACGTGCCGTTTGGCGGGGGTCCGCGCGCCTGCATCGGCGGCGCCTTCGGTCAGGCGGAGGCGCGCATTGTGCTGGCGCGTTTGCTGCGGACACATGCGTTTGAATTGACGAATCACAAAATCCGTCCCCACATGGGCGCGACATTGGAGCCGCGGCCGGGGGTGAAAATGAAAATTACCGGGAGAGTGGAAAGTAGCAGGTAAAAGGCAGGCACTCTCGTTCGCCTAATCACAACTTTCCAATTTCCACTCCCTATTCTCTATTCACTATGACATACTTCGGTTTTCTACTTCGCTTTGTAGTCCTCCCAATCCTCGTACTCCTCCTCATCGCCCTGTGGGACGAAAAAAGCGACAAAAGGATCAACGGATTCCGCAATGGGCGCGCCGTATGGACCGCCATCGGCATCCACGTATTGATCGCGGTACTCTACGCCACCCCGTGGGACAATTATCTCGTCGCGACAGGCGTGTGGTATTACAACCCTGAACTAGTCACAGGCATTGTGATCGGCTACGTGCCCATCGAAGAATATACGTTCTTCGTCGTGGAGACGATCCTTGCAGGCCTATGGTGGTGGTTTCTCGCGCGGCGCTTCCTCTCCGCTGCCGCTCCGCTACCCGGCGGGTATGATGTCGGCGCGAAGGAATTCGCTCCCAACAAACGACTTGTGTGCCTGTCTACTTGTGTGCTTGTCCTACTCTGGGTACCCTCCGCCTGCCTCTTCTTCTTCGGCGATGTCAAGTGGACGTATCTCTCCATCATCCTCTTCTGGGCGTTGCCGGCGATCCTCCCTCAACTCCTTTTTGGCGCGGACATCCTCTGGCATTATCGCAGACTGGTCTTTTGGACGATCGCGGTTCCAGGGACATATCTTTCCCTGATGGACATCGTCGCATTGCGCGATACGACCTGGTCCATCTCGAAGGAGCAGACCACCGGCATTCTCTTCTTTGGAATCCTGCCGCTCGAAGAGACAGTGTTCTTTTTCATCACGAATGCGCTGATCTCGTTTGGCGTCACGCTCCTGCTGGCGAACGTCAGCCAGGAGAGGTTGGCGGAAATAAAAAAGACCCTCGAACGATTTTCCATTCGAAGGGCTGATGAAGCCTGAATGACGGGACGCATCGTCCCGAAGGTTCGAGCAGGAAGCAAGTCCGCATCTCGACATCCTTCGGAACGTTCTTCGCAACTACTCTTCCGGCGCCTCACGGACGATGTACAAGGGCCTGCCCTTCGCCTCGTCATACAGGCGGCCGATGTATTCGCCCAATATCCCCAGCGAGATCAACTGCACGCCGCCGAGGAACAGCACCGCGATCAAGGTCGTCGCCTGTCCGAAGAACGCCTGCGACCCGCTTGCGCGCAGATAAATGACCACAGGGATGGCAAGGATGGCAATACCCGCCGAGAAAAACCCGAAGAAGGTGGCAACCTGCAAGGGGAAATAAGAAAAACCGGTGATGGCGTTCAATGCCAGTCGGAACATCTTGCGGAACGGATACTTCGTCTCGCCTGCCACGCGGGCGGCGCGCTTGTATTCCACGCCGATCTGTTTGAAGCCCACCCAGGCAGACATGCCGCGCGGAAAACGATGTCGCTCGCGCATGGACTTCAGTACGTCCACCACTTTGCGATCCATCAGGCGGAAATCGCCCGTATCGAGCGGGATCTTCACGTCCGTGATGCGGTAGATGATGCGGTAGAACACCGAGGCGGTCCACAACTTGAACCAGGACTCTCCCTCGCGTTCGGCGCGTACGGCGTACACAACCTCGTACCCCTCCTGCCACTTCTTCGCCATTTCGAGAATAAGTTCGGGCGGATCCTGCAAGTCCGCGTCAATGACAATGACCGCGTCGCCGCGCGCGTAGTCCCAGCCTGCGGTGATGGCGATCTGATGACCGAAGTTGCGCGCGAAGATCACCGGGCGGACGTGTTTGTCCTTTTTGGCAAGTTCGCGGATGATCTCGGTCGAACCGTCCGTGGAACCGTCGTCCACGAGGATGAGTTCCCAGGGTGCGCCGGTTTGTGTCATTACCTCCTTGACGCGGCGATGCAGTTCGGGAAGGTTGTCCTTTTCGTTGTAGATGGGAGCGATGATCGAATAGGTGATTTTCATCATGGATTTCTTCCGGGCAGATGAGAGTCGGTCTGGAAGTCCGAATCAGGTTCGGGTGGGCGCGAAGCGGGGTTCTTATTCCTTCGATTTCCTGAATTTGAGGTGGGCGCGTTTGGGCGGGTTGATCTTTTCCGGCGGGGCGACGAATTGCCGGCTTCCGTCGTCTTCAAAGGCGGGAAGCCCCAGAACCTTCCGTCGCAGGTATCCGAGGATCACGGTCAGCGAGGCGATGACCGGCACAACGAGCAGCGCGCCGAGGATGCCGGCCAGAATGGTCGCAACGATGATCACGACGAAGACCAGCCCCTCGTTCATGTGGACGCTGCGCCCCATGATGATCGGGCGGAGGAAGAAATTCTTCAGGTTGATCAACACCAGGTAGATCGCGATCACCAGTCCCGCCACCCAAAAGTTGGAAAGGGGTATCCACGAAGAGCCTTCGAGCAGCGCCACGCCCGCCGCAAGCACAACGGCGAGGAACGGACCGACATCCGGCACCAGCGTGAACAGCCCGGCGATCATCCCCAACACCAGCGCGCCGGGAATGCCCATGATGAGCCACACGATCGTAAAGACCACGCCCACGATCAGCATCAACACGATCTGCCCGCGCAGGTAAGCCATCCAAATATTTCGGATGCGGTTGTACAGTTCCTGCGCCTCGGCGCGGTACGGGGGCAGGACGATGGCGAACATGCCCGCCTGTATCTCGGACCAGTGGGACAGCAGAAGATAGATGACGACCACGATCACGAGGAACCACAGCACACCCACCGAGGTGGTTTCGAGCAGCGGCAGGATCTGTTCCGGCAGGGGCGTGAGGAAGGCGTCCTGCGCCTTCAACAGGTTCTCCGCCCAGCCCTCCAGATGAAATTCGAGACCGCCGACCTGGATCGGTTGCGAAAGCGTGTTCCCGAGTTGTTTCGAAAGATCCAGCAGGTCCTGGACGACGATGCGCGCTTCGTCGTAGAAGATCGGCGTAAGCGCGGCGGGCAAGCCAGCCATGAGGACCAGCGATGAAAAGAAAACGACGTTCACCGAAGCCGCGCGCGACAGCCTCGTCCGCGCCCTGAGAAACTCGATGATCGGATTCAACAGGTACGCCACGAATCCGGCGATCACAAAATTCCTGACCGCGTCGCGCGCGTAGACGAGAAACGCGACGAACGCGAGGACCAGAAAAACGCCGACGACGTAACGAAACGTAAGCGACCATTCATTGTTTTCTTTCATAGGATCTTTTTGACCGCCTCCAAAGTCGGTTCGATGACGGGAGCCTCGATCACCGCCTGCATCGCGGCGCGGATGTCCTTCAGACCGCTGCCCGTATTCAACACCAGGATGGGATCATCGCTTCCGACCACGCCGGAGCCTGCTCCTTTGACCAGACCGGCATACGCAGCCGCCCCGGCCGGTTCCGCAAAGATCCCCACCCTCCCCAATTCTGCGATCGCCTTGAGGATCTCCTCGTCTGTTACTGTGATATACGCGCCGCCGGTCTCCTTTGCCGCGCGGACAGCCCTCACGCCGTCACGCGGCAGGTCAACCGAGATCGAATCGGCAATCGTCCTTGCAGAGACGGGCGCGATCGTTTCCGTGTTCCCGCGGAAAGCGTTCGCGATGGCGGCGGAACCCTCCGCCTGCACGCCGAAGATGCGCGGGAGGCGGGAAATCCACCCAAGTTGGAGCAGGTCCTTGAAACCCTTGTGGAGGCCGGAGATGATGTTGCCATCGCCCACCGAGACGAGGATCGTCAGCGGCGTGTGGTCGGTTTCCTCGCCGATCCGTTTGTGCATTTCGCGATGCACGCCCTGCCACCATTCCCAAATCTCGAAGGCGGCGGTCTTCTTCCCCTCCGCCGTGAAGGGATTGTAGCCCGTGTTGCGGCAGTACCAGCCGAACTCCTCCGCGCATTTGATCGTGAGATCGAACGCGTCGTCGTAGGTGCCATCCACCAAAATGACCTTCGCGCCGAAGATCAACAGTTGCGCCACCTTCGCCTGCGGTGCGGATTTCGGGGCGAAGATCACGGCTTTTTGTCTCACCGCGGCAGACATCCCTGCGAGCGCCGCGCCGGCGTTTCCGGTCGAGGCGGTGACAACGACCTCCGCGCCGATCTCCCGCGCGCGCGCCACCACAATCGCGGAGGCGCGGTCTTTGAAGGAGGCGGTCGGGTTCCTCGATTCGTCCTTCAGCCACAAATTCCGCAAATCCATTTTTTCGGCGAGGGAGGTTAATTCGAATACCGGGGTCCCGCCCGCGGCGTGGAGCGGAGTCGCCTCGCCCTCCGGCATGGAAACCGGCAGCAACGGCAGGTACCGCCACAGCGACGGATCGTGCCGCGAGAGGATATCCTCCGGCTCGTATTTCGTCTTGAGCGCCTCGTAATCGAGGAGCACGTCCAAATTCCCGCCGTCCTTCGGGCAGGTGTAGGTGATTTCATCGGGAGAATATTCCGTCCCGCACAGCGAACAGCGATAGTTGGTGAATTTGCCCATGAGGTTTCCTTTGATTTCCCCAATTGTACCCCGATGGCTGAATTAACAATAAAGGCGAGAGTCACCTCAACTCAGCCGGCAGGGACCGCGCCTCCCCACTTTGGCGGTCCGCCAGTTCCCAATCCAGGATGCACTCCGCCACGGACGAACCATCCGCCCGCCGGATGCCGACATACCGCGCTCCGCCCGTTTCATGGAGACTGAGCATGTGCGTGGACACGCGCAACGTCTCCCCCCACCCCGCAATGGACGCATACTGGATGTGAACCCGCTTCACGACCACGCTCAAACCTGCCTCTGCCAACCGCGCCGGACTCCATCCCCGCGCCGCAAACTCCTGCGCCGCGACTTCCTCCGCGTAATTGACATGAATCACGTTATTGACGTGCCCATACACGTCCAAATCCATCCATTCCACCCGGCGTTGCATCACAAAAGGGTTCTCAATTGGTGCAACCTTCGGAAAGCGTTCAAAGGGGAATGAGCGAGGGTTTTCAAGCCGAAACACATTCACAACTTCGTCGGGCAAATTCTTCGGTCGTCCCGTCTTTGCATCCATAAAAACAACCTGCTGCGTGCCTTGCGCGATCACTTCCCCGTTGTCCTTGCGCGTCACTTCAAAACAACGCGTCCCACGGACACCTTTCCAATTGACCATCCAAATGGTCAAGCCGAATTCATCATTATGCCGCAACGGACGCATGAAGTGGATATCCGTCTCACGGATCACCCAGAACACATCGGGGTTCTCGCTATACTTCGAGTCCCAGCCCAACGCAACACCCCAATCCCAGGCGGTTTCCATTAAATACCGCAAATAATTCGCAGGACTGACCGCGCCGCCGGGATCCAACTCCCCCCAGCGGACACGGAAGGTACGGGTGAAGATTTTGGACATGAGGCTGATTGTACTTGATTCAACTGAGAGACCTGACAGGTCTCCATGGAAGTCTGACAGCCTCGCGTCTACGTCCACGCATGGATCACGGTTAACAGCGGCGCGCATCAGACCTGTCAGGTCTCTCACCCCAAAACAGGCTCTCAGGCTTGAAACCTTGAATGTAGTAAAATAAACGCATTCAGAGGTAACGACATGGCACAGCATCCAAGCAACAGCCAAAGGACAATTACAGCCACCGAATTGCGGCGCAATTTGAGCATGATCATTCGTCGGCTTCGACAGCGACGCGAGCATACGGTAATTAAGCGAAGCGGCGCGCCCGTTGCTGTTATTCTCTCCATGTCAGAATACGAAAAACTGACAAAACGCCGCGCCGCAAAAGCTGCGTTCGACGACTTTGCACGCAACCTGGGCAGGGAAGTGGAAAAAAGCGGGCTAACCGAAGAACAATTGCTGGAAGAGCTGGAAGAAACCAAGCGGGAAGTTTTTGAAGAGAGGTATGGCAAAATCCGGTAGAACGCGGGTGATGACGGATGCGAATATCCTGTTTGCCGGTAGCGCTTTTCCGCGCTGGTCGTACGAGATCTTGCAACACGCGTTGGATCAGGATTATCAACTCGTGCTTTGTCCATTGGTGATTGACTCGACGCGACGCCATTTGCAGAAACGCTTTCCCAAACAAGTTCACCGCTTCGAAAGATTTCTGGAGCAATCTGATTATGAACTTGTGCCGGACCCAACGCAGGAGGAAGTTGACGCCAATCACAACCTGGTGCGGGATGCCGGCGATGTAGGCGTCGCGCTGGCGGTAATTGCAGCAAAAGTGGATTATCTGGTCAGCGAAGACAAGGATTTATCCGCCCAGGACAAAACGACCTCGGAACTTCGCAAACACATCAAGGTATTAATCGCCGGCACATTTCTGCGCGAAGTAATGGGGTGGACAAGCGCGGAACTCGAAAGTATTCGCCGCCGAACATGGGATGAGTTGGAGAAAGAGGAAGGGTAGATTTTCGCGGCAGGCGTCTCACCCCAAAACGGGCTCTCAGGCTTGAAACCTTGAGAGTCCGTTTCCACTTTCCACTTTCCACTCTCTACTTCCCTTCCCTCTCCCAAATCTCCCTCGCAATGATCTCCTGATCCACAGGCAACTTATCCACTCTCACACCCACCGCGTTATAAATTGCATTCGTAATCGCGGGCGTAGTGGGAATACTGCATATCTCCCCCACTCCCTTCGCGCCATACGGACCCGCCTCCACGGGATGCTCCACAATGATCGAAGTAATTTCAGGTGTGAGCATAATGCCCGGGACGCGGTAGCGCGCCAACCGGTCAGTGACCACGTAGCCGTTCTCGACGATGAACTCCTCGGTGAGGGCGTTGCCGAGTCCCATCATCACGCCGCCCTCCACCTGTCCCTGCAAACCGAGCGGGTTGACCGCCATGCCCACGTCGTTGGCAGAGATGACTTTCAGCACGCGCACTTCGCCTGTCAGTTTATTCACTTCCACTTCCGCGGCTTGGACCCCGAACGAGAAGGCAAAGTGCATGTCGCCGCCCGTTCCCAGCGGCTGGGTCTTCGGCGCTTCGTATTCATAGCGGACGCGCGGCTGCTGCCCCGATGCAGTCATTTCCTTGTAGATTTCGGCGTAGGTCAGCGAATGTCCGTTGACGCGGACGACCCCATCCTCGAAACGGATCTGCTCCGGGCGCACGTCGAACTTCTCCGCCATCACGGCAGTGATCTCATCGCGCAAGGTCTTCGCGGCATAACGAGAGGCATTGCCCGTAACAAACGTTTGGCGCGATGCGGTCGTTGGACCGCCGTTGGGAGCAAGGTCCGTGTCCATGACCAGCACGCGCACCTGCTCCGGCGGCACGGACATTTCCTCCGCCACCACCAGCCGCATGACTGTGACCAGTCCCTGCCCCATTTCCGCAGAGGTACTGCGGACCTCGAACGTGCCGTCCGCGTAGAGTTCCACGTCCGCGCCGGCTTTATCGGGCGCGCCGCCGCCGAGTCCCGTGTTCTTGTACGCCGCGGCAAAGCCCCAGGCGCGGACAAGATGCGAATCTTTTTCACCGCGAAGAATCGAAGAGCGCGAAGATTCCCTTTTCTCTTCGCCTTCTTCCAAAGGAGACTTCGCGTCCTTTGCGCCTTCGCGGTGGGAATCGGATTCAGGAACAGGAACAATTATCGGCTTGAAAGGAAGCGGGTTGTGTTTCCGCATCTCAGCATCCACCCGGTCAATGCACTCCATCAATCCCACCGACTCGCGCAAGACCTGTCCCGTGTTCGTGACGCTTCCAACGTGCAGCGCGTTCATGCGGCGCAATTCCACCGGCTCGATGCCCAACTTCTCCGCGAGCATGTCCATCATGGATTCGACCGCGAACGCCGATTGCGTCACGCCGAAACCGCGGAACGCGCCCGCCGGCGGATTGTTCGTGTACATGGCATAGCAATCCGCGCGCACGTGCGGGATGTCGTACGGACCCGCCGAATGCGTGGTGGCGCGGGTCATCACCTTTTCGCCGAGCGACGCGTACGCGCCCGTGTCGCCGTACAGTTCAGTCTCGCACGCCACGAGCCGCCCATCTTTCTTCGCGCCGATCTTGACTCGTATCTGCGTCGCGTGCCGCTTCGGATGCACGAGCAAACTTTCGTGTCTGTCAAAGAGCAACTTCACAGGTCGCCCCGTCGCGTGCGCCAGCATCGCCACGTGGATCTGTCCCATGATGTCTTCCTTGCCGCCGAAGCCGCCGCCCATTAACTGCCCCACGATGCGCACCCGCGACTCATCCCAACTCATGACGCGCGCTGCCTGCTCGCGATCCTGATACGGGATTTGCGAGCCGCAATAAATTTCCATTCTGAAACCTGACAGGTCTTCGCTCCCTTCACTCCGTTCGGGGATGCTTCGCAAAGACCTGTCAGGTTTTACAGGAACTGCGATACTGCATTCCGGCTCGATGAAGGCGTGGTCATACATCGGCGTGTGGAACGTGTGCTCCAAAATCACATCCGACTCGGCGAATCCTTTTTCCATATCTCCCTTGCGGACTTTGATGTGCTTGAGCAGATTCCCATTGGGATGAAGTTGAGGCTGTCCCTCCTGACGCGCCTGCACGGGATTTGTGATCACAGGCTGGAGGTCGAACTCCGCCTCGATCAACGCCGACGCCTGCTCGGCGATCTCGAGCGTTTCCGCCGCTACGAGCGCGATCGCATCCCCAACGTATCTGACGCGTTCCCCCACCCCCACCATCACGGGCCAGTCGTAGATGACCAGTCCATGATTGTGTTCGCCAGGGATGTCCTCGGCGGTCAGGACTGCCGCGACGCCGGGCAACGCCTTCGCTTTGGAAACATCGAGTCTCTTCAAGAACCCGTGCGGGATCATCGCCCGCCGTACCTTGGCGTACAACATCCCATCGAACATCAGGTCATCGGTGAATATCGCCTTGCCTGTGACCTTATCCACGCCGTCGTGGCGCGTATACGTATGACCGACCGTTTTATGCTGGTGGATCGAATCAGGGACGTTCGGTTTCCGGACAGGCTCACCTGTCCGCAACGACTCTGCTGCGGCAAGGATCGCGTTCTCGATGGTCGGATACCCCGCGCAGCGACACAGCGTATCCTTCAACGCAAAGCGGATCTCATCCCGCGTCGGGTTCGGATTCCGCTCGAGCAGCGCATACGCGGTCATGATCTGCCCGGGGATGCAGAACCCGCACTGCACCGCGCCATGCTCCACAAAGGCTTCTTGGAGGGGATGGAGTCTTTTACCCCCCTCTTTCTCTCCCCCCATTTTCGCCGAAAATGGGGGGAGACGGAGGGGGGTGAGGTCCGCCAACCCTTCAATAGTAACAATGTTCTTCCCATCCGCGCGCTCGGCAGGATAAATACACGAGAGCACAGGTTCGCCATCCACAAGGATAGTACACGCGCCGCACTCAGCCTCGTCACAGCCAATCTTTGTCCCTGTCAGGCGCAGACGATACCTCAGCAAATCCGACAGCGTTTCATTCGCCCTGGCTTCGAGAGTATGTTGTTGTCCATTTACAGTAAGAGAAATGTGATTGTTCATGCTATATTTCCTTGCTTACACTAAAGTCAATTTTCGCCTCGGGAAAATTATCTTTAAGCAGGTTCATCGCAATTCCCCATTTATTTCCCCACATTTTGTAAAAAGCGAACGTCTTACCAGTAACATGAATCAACTCTCCATCCTCGCAGTACCATCGACGATATTCAATTTTTCTTCCGCCTATCCCCTTTTGAGAAATTACAGCATTAATAAAGTCTTTAGAACTTAGAACTCCGTCCGCTTCGAGAAACAGGTATTTCTTCCAATAAATCAACTTCTTTATTCTTTCAGGTTCAACGCCAGAATCACACAAGTTCTTCACAACAAAAAATATGGCATTTCGTTTTGCCAGATTATGTTCGGATTTTCCGAACGCTGTAACATCATACTTCGTCATATCCCTGTTTTGAACACGAACACTTTTTTCCTTTATTTTTTTCTCTCTAACGTTAATTTGATATGCACCAGCCTCAGGCAAAGGAATCACTTGCTCTATATTTAAAAGCATTCGTCCATTGTCGTTATAAGGTTTCAAACGAACACACCGAATATCCAAGCCATAATCATTCAACCACAAAACGGTTGATGTAATTTCTTTGGAAAATTCGGCTGAGATTAGAATAATCCGTACATCTTGTGCAAAGTTTTCTTCGTCCCTTTCATCCCATTCGAGGAATTCCATCAAAGAACTCTCTGCATCATCTTCAACATTGTTCTTCTTCAAATACTCACTATAAGCATCAACCGCTTTGTCAAATGTCATTGTTGAAACCATTGCAGCATAACGTAATGCCTGTAAATCCATATGTCCCCCGTCATCAGTTCTCTTCAATTCGAATACAACCAAATTGGCATTTTTATCAATACCTAACAAATCAATACGGCGCTTACTTTCGTCCCATTCGCCAAATTCTTCGGCAATAATCAATGTGGCAGGTGAAATAATTTCTATTTGATTTCGCAACAAGCGCTGTAAATCTGCACGTTCACGAATTTTTGCCTTACCAAATGAAGTTCCTTCAATTTCTCTTAGTTTGTCTTTTGTTAATTCATAAATAGGCATCTTTCACCTCACAAATAACTGTATCGCCCTCTCCCACGCGGACTCAAGCGTATCTTTGAACAGCGTCACCGCCAAACGCTGACGGTAGTCCGCGCTTGCGCGGCGGGGTTTACCAAACAACTTCGACATCATATTTCCGAATATCTGCATCAACCGATAATAGCGGAATTGATTCGATTTGACTTTGAGCGATCATCAATCTGTCGAATGGGTCGGTATGGTGCATCGGCAATTTATAAACCTGTGTGGCGTGAGGAATTTGCACAGGCAACGCCTGGAAGTTATGCAGGGTCATGCGGCTGGCAACATAATGAGCGGGGTCTTCCGGTAAAGTCAGGCGCCCGCGCGAAGTTTTGATGGTAATTTCCCATGCGCTCGCGGCGCTCAGGAAGATTTCGTTATTCCCATCCGCGATGATTTCTTTTGCGATGGATGACAATTGCGGGTCATCCATGTTCCACCAAAGGAAAGTGTGTGTATCGAGCAGGTACTTCATACTGCGAATTCCTCGAGCGGCGCGTCGAAATCCGGCTTGATAATCACTTTACCTTTGTCATTACCAGGTTGGCGCGTGGAAACGTTCGTGGTCACAGGTAGAATTCGCGCCACAGGTTTGCCTGCCTTTGCGATAACCACTTCCTCGCCTTTCATCACGCGCTCGAGAAGTTTGGAAAAGTGGGTTTTCGCTTCATGGATATTGAATACAGCCATCTTGCACCTCAAAAGGCATTGTAGACTAACCAGTGGACTAGGTCAAGCCTGCGCCCGCCCTCTCCCAAGCGGACTCTAAAGTCTCTTTGAACAGCGTCACCACCAAATGCTGGCGATAGTCCGCGCTGGCGCGGCGTGCGCTGGTACGGAAGTGGGCTTGTGCAAGCAAGGCTTTCAACGCGGCTTCGAACATTTCCTCGGTGAGGGATTTGCCGCGTAAAACATCTTCGGCTTGCGCCGCGCGGAAGGGAGTCCCGCCGCCAGGACCAACGGCAATGCGAACATCTTTGATTACATTTTCCTCGCGTTCAAGCCAGACCGCGCAGTTCAAGATGGGAAGCGCGACTCCCTGCGGGCGCATGATCCGTTTGAAACATGAGGAGACCCTAAAGGTCTGAGAGACCTTTAGGGTCTGATGAATTGGAAAGTAGAAACCGACAATTAATTCTTCACCGTGTCTAAGGGAGGATTTACCTGGTCCAACAAATAACTCTTTGAATTGGATACGACGAGTTCCAGATGCGCTTGCTATTTCTGCCTCAGCGTCCAACGCCAGCAATGCGATCGTCCCGTCGGCGGCGGGGAGGGCGTGGGCAACGTTGCCTCCGAGGGTCGCCACGTTGCGGACTTGCGGTCCCGCGATCAAATTACAGGCTTCGGTCAATGCCTGGGCGTGCGCGACAGCCAACGGGTCAAGAACGATGCGATTGACCGGGACGGCGGCGCCGATGAAGAGTTCGTCCCCTCTCACTTCGAGGAGAGTCATCTCGGCGATGGAAGTCACGTCAATGAGAGTTTGAACGGATGAATGTCTGCCTTGTTCGAGATCGAGCAGCAGGTCGGTTCCCCCTGCAATGGGAGCCAACGGACGCGGCGCGGTGGCGAATGCGTCCATTGCCTCGGATAGATTTTTAGGTCGAATGTAATTCTGCCAAAGGTTCATTGGTGGCGTCCTTTCAAACTGACGGCGGCACTTTTCGATGGGTTCTCACCCAACGCCGCGGCGCTGCACGCGCCACGACCACCGAACCGATGGATGACTTATTTTACAACAGGCGCGCCCTCTTCGGGATGAACGCCCGCCATGAGCAAGCCGAGTTTTTCGGGCGTTGCCTCCGCGCGCGGGACGATGTCCATGACCTGCCCTTCGTAGATGACCGCGATGCGGTCGGAGAGCGCGAGGATTTCGTCGAGGTCTTCGGAGATGAGCAGGATGGCGGCGCCTCGTTTGCGCTGTTCGAGCAGTTGCGCGCGGACGTATTCGGTCGCGCCGATGTCGAGGCCGCGCGTGGGCTGCGCGGCGACGATGACGCGCGGGTCCCGGGAGATCTCGCGCGCCAGCACCACCTTTTGAATGTTGCCGCCGGAGAGGTTCTTGGCGAGCGTATCCTGCGACGGCGTTTTGACCTGGAACCTTTCGATCAAGCGGTTTGCGTGCGACGAGATTTCGCGCAGGTTGAGGAAGGTGGAACGCGAGAACGGCTGTTTATGGTGTTCGCGCAGGATCAAATTCTCGGCGACCGAAAAGTCCCGGATGACGCCGTCGCGCATGCGTTCCTCGGGAATGTAGGACAACATGCGTTCGGTGAGTTCGCCCGGCGGGAAGTTGGTGACATCCTGCCCTTCGAGGCGGACGCAGCCCGAAACGATCCTTCTCAAGCCGGTTACTGTTTCCGCCAGTTCGCGTTGACCGTTGCCCGAGACCCCTGCGATCCCGAGGATCTCGCCCGAGCGCACCTCGAGGCTGACGCCGCGCAGGCCGGGCGTGCCGCGGTCGCTGCCGCAGAAAACACCTTCGAGTCCCAGGCGGACTTCCCCGAATTCAACGTTCCCCCGATCCGGTGCAAAGCCGACCTCGCGTCCGACCATCCAGTTGGCAAGGATCTGCTTCGTCGTTTCGGAGGTGGGGCGCGTGCCGATCTTTTTTCCATCGCGCAGGACCGTGACGCGATGACTGATCTCGACCACCTCGTGAAGTTTATGCGAGATGAAGATCAACGCGTGACCGTCCTTCACCATCTGGCGCATGATGGCGAACAATTCATCCACTTCCTGCGGGGTGAGAACGGCGGTCGGCTCGTCGAGGATCAGGAGAGCCGCGCCACGATAGAGCGCCTTGATGATCTCGACGCGCTGCTGCTGTCCCACAGACAACTGCCAGATGTAGGCGGATGGGTCAATTTTCAAACCGTAGATGTCCGCCAGTTCGACGATGCGCTTCGAGACGCGGTCGAGGTCGGTCAGGGCGCCACGCGAGGAGGGCAGCCCGAGCGCCACGTTCTCCGCCACGGTCAGGGTCTGCACGAGCATGAAGTGCTGGTGGATCATGCCGATGCCGAGGTTGATCGAATCCGTCGGCGATGAAATCGTGACCGGTTTTCCGTTCAACAGGATTTCGCCCTCGTCCGGGTGATATAACCCGTAGAGTATCTTCATCAACGTGCTTTTGCCCGCGCCGTTCTCCCCCAACAGCGCATGGACTTCGCCGGAGTTCACGTCGAAATCCACCTTGTCGTTGGCAAGCACACCGGGGAAGCGCTTGGTTATGCCGTGCATCTCCAGGCGCTCAATACGCCTTTGCCCGGAGGGAAGTTTGTCGGCTTCGGTCATGGAATGATCCTGTGAAGGCTTCGGAAGTCACGAAAGACTTCCGAAGCCTTGTCACTTCAGGGTATGCTGTTACGGCAGGTCGATCGTAATGGTACCGTCGATGATCCCTTGAATGGTTTCTTCGACCAAAGCATTGATCTCAGGGGGCCACAATCTCTGCGGGTTGAGCTCGATCACCTCGCCGCCATTGGCAAGGTTGGCAACGAAGGATTGTCCGCCAAGCGTGCCGCCCTGGATGAGGGCGATCATTTCCCTGAGGATAACCTCCCAGTGATACACCTGGCTGGCAACCACGATATCAGGGGCAAGCGAAGTCTGATTGGACTGTGTGCCGAACCACAATGCATTGGCTTCCTCGGCCTTGCCGATCGCACCCACGACCATCTGGGCGGTACCGGTCAACACATCCGCGCCGGCGGCGATGTGCGTCGTCGCGGCTTCGGAGGCAAGCGCCACATCCGAGAATGAACCGATGTAGTTCACGTTCACTTGCACATTCGGGTCGGTGGCAAGCACGCCGGCTTTGAACCCATCCACGTACAACTTGGCATCGCCGGTCTCGATCGGGCCTACAACGCCGATCACCTTGCTGGAGGAAACGGTCGCGGCAAACACACCATTGACATAACCACCCTCCTGCGAGGCGGCTTCATAGGCAAAGATGTTCGGCTGTCCGAAGGTGTCCACGGTGGTGCCCCAGGCGAAACTGGTCTCCGGGAAGTCCGGGGCAATTTCCTGGAGGGATGAACCGTACTGCGAGCCGTGCGCGATCACCAGGTCGTAGCCCTGCGAAGCATAATCGCGGATCGCCGCCGCGGCGTCATCCACGACGAACATGCCGTCGGAGTACACGAACTCGAACGCTTCGGGTCCGCCCATCTCGGTCTGCACGCGCACAAGCGCGTCGTACATGCTCTGGCTGAACGCCAGGTCGTTGATGGCGCTCGGCATGACGACCGCCACGCGGAACGGCTCCGCCGGAGCGGGGGGAGGTTCGGTGGAAACTGCGGGCGCTTCGGTCGCCTCAACGGGAGGCTCGGTGGGGGGAGCGGCCGGCTCGGTGGTGGCAGCCGTCCCTCCACACGCGCTCAGGACGAGCGCGAAGGTTACAACCAGCGTAAAAAACCAGACGAACTTTTTCATTCTTCTTCTCCTTTTTGGGAATGGATACGCATCTTTGCACGGGATGGTTGATTCGGCTTCAACTTCATCTTCATCATCTGACGGGCGCACCTCCATTTTGCGAGCGTTACTCCTCCCGCTCGAAGGGCTTGGTCAACGCGGACGGCGCCCGCACCCTCGAGACGGTGACGACCAGTACCAAAATGGTCAACACGTACGGCAGCATTACCGCAATGTCGGGTGGGATCGGAACGTTCTTCACCTGCATCCACAACTGAAGCGAGTTGACCATGCTGAACAACAGCGCGCCGCCCAACACCCCCGCCGGGCGCCACGCGCCAAAATAGACCAGCGCGACCGCGATAAAACCCTGCCCGCTGGTCATGTTCTGCTGAAAGACATTCAGCAGCGCGATCGAAAGCGACGCGCCCGCAATGCCCGAAAGCGTCCCGCCGAGAATGATCGTGAAATAGCGTACGCGCGCCACGTTCACGCCCAGCGAATCCGCCGCATCCGGGTTTTCGCCCACCGAGCGGATCTTCAACCCGAGAGTCGTTTTATTGAGGACGAACCATGCCACCGGCACGAGCAGGTAAGCCAGGTACACCAGCAGGTTGTGATTGAAGAAGATCTCCCCAAGGACGGGGATGTCGCTCAAACCGGGAATGAAGATCCTCGGAAAGCCCTTCACCGTTTCCACCGTCCCCATCAATTTCTGGAAGAGCAGGTCGCTCATCCCCAGCCCGAATAGATAAAAGCCGATCCCGCTGATGCCCTGCTGCGCCTGCAAATTGACCGTCACGTACGCCATCGCCAGCCCCATCACCGCGCCGACGATCATCGCGGCAAGCATACCGAGCCACAAATTACCGGTGGTCAACGCCACGTAAAAGGCGGCGAACGCGCCGAGGAGCATCTGCCCCTCCACGCCGAGGTTAAGCACGCCGCTCCTCTGGCTGAACGTTTCGCCGATGGCGGCGTATAGATAAGGAGTCGCAAGACGGATGCCCGACGCCAGGATACCGATCAATACCGTTACGGAGAAGAGGTCCGAGATCATCCCTTCGCCTCCTTTTCCGCGACCTGAACCTGCCCCGCTTTCGACGCAGTTTCCTCTTCCCTGACAGCCGCCAGCCTCTGCCTTTGCCTCCTGCGCCTCCAGATCTCGCTGCTCACGACAAAGACCACCACCAACCCGTTCAACGCGATGACCAGCGCCGACGGCACCTGCACCACCCTCTGCATCTTGTTCGCGCCCACGAGGAGCGCCCCAAACAGAATGGAAGCCGGGATGGACCAGATCGGATGCAATTGACCGAAGAGAGCCGCCACGATCCCGTTGAACCCGGCGCTCCCCGTGAATCCCGAAGCGGACCCGTCCGTGATCATGCGATAGTTCACGCCGTAAACCTGGATGGCTCCAGCCAGCCCTGCAAAAGCGCCGCTCAACAGAAGCGAAAGCACGATGTAACGCTTCACGTTGATCCCCGCATACTTCGCGGCGTGAGGGTTATGTCCCACCGCGCGGATGCGGTAGCCGATGGTGGTGCGCCACAGCAGAATATAGACCAGGATCGCCAGGACGACGGCGATCAACACCCCAAGGTGCAGGCGGGTGGGCGCCAGACGCGCCAGCCGAAAGGCTTCGATCAGGCGCGCAGTCTGCGGGATCTTCGAAGCCAGTTCCGCCTGCGCGGGATCAATCATCGGTCCGCTCAGGAGGAAGTTCATAAGTTGCACGGCGATGGCGTTCATCATCACCGTGCTGAGGATTTCATTGACGTTGAAATATGCCTTGAGAAAGCCGGGGATGCCTCCCCAGATCGCTCCCCCCAGAAAACCGGTCAGCAGTGCGAATGGAATGGCGACCCAGCCGGGAAAATTCGTGAACGTCAGCCCCACCCAGGTAGCCAGAATGGCGCCGACGATCATCTGCCCCTCGCCCCCGATGTTGATCACGTTGCCGCGAAAGGAAATGCAGATCCCCAACGCCACCAGGAGCAGCGGCGTGGCTTTGACCAGGGTCTCCGCCAGCGAATTGGCGCTCCCGAACGCCCCGTCCCAAAGCGAGAGATACGCCTCGATGGGATTGACCTTCAAAAAGAGCAGCATCACCGCGCCAACCAGCAACGCCGCCAACGTCGCGAAGACAGGCAGGAGCCCGTCGAGCAGGCGGGAAACCCAATCGCTTTGCAATCGTTTTTTCATTGCCAGGCTGGTCGCTCCTGTTCCTGCCAGTATATCGGAAGCCTGCCCAATTTGTCAGACAAATTGTAATCGAAATCGTATGATAATTATCTATATTCCTTCGAGGCGCTCGACCGATAAGATCAATCCCTCTCGAACGGAACGCCCAGCGCGGCGGGAGGCGAAGCGCGCATGGCGCGCAGCAGTTTCGCAAAGAACTTGCGCGTGGATTCCGGCATGGCGGCGAGAGTCCGCTCCACCCATTCGGCGTTGCCGATGTTGACCAGCAAAAGCGTGAGGATCATCAACGGGAAAGGCGCGACCTGTAACACCTGCGAAGGGACCTGGGTCAACACGGGTTGGAGGACCAAGCCCAGCCATTGCAGGAACGCAAAGAGATACGCGCCGAACGCGCCGCGCAAGGGACTCCACCCGCCGAAGATCGTAATGGACAGGGCGATCCAGCCGATTCCATCCAGACCCGAAATGGTCCCCATCCACCCCGCGCGGATGGCGAGCGAATAGGCGGGTCCCGCAAGACCGATCAACGCGCCGCCGATCACCGTATACACGTAACGCATCAGGTTGACGTTCGCGCCGCGAATGTACGCCGCGGCGGGCTTCTCGCCGATGCCCTGCAGCATCAAACCGGGGCGCGTGCGGAAGATCCATGCCCAGGCGAGAAAGATGAACAGGAAACTGAGATAGGTGATGAAATCCTGGCGAAAGAAGAGCGTGCCGAGGACGGGAATGTCGCTGAGAAGCGGGATGGGGAGCGCCTGCAAACGCGGACCTGGCACACCCATGTACGGATTCCCGAGGAAGTAGGAAAGATCGCGACAGGTAAGCGCGAGGACGAAGCCGACCGCGACCTGCGATTGTTTCAACGTGATGCTTGCAAACGCCACGACCAACGCCACGAGCGCGCCGATCAACATCCCCGCCAGAAATCCAAGCAGGATGTTATCCGTGGTGTATGCGACGGCAAACCCGCCCATCGCCGCGAGCAGGATCGTGCCGTTCATCGAAAGGTTGATCACGCCGGCGCGTTCGGAGAGCGTTTCGCCAAGCACCGCAAAAACGACGGGAGCCGCCGAAGCAAGGACGCCAGCCAGACCGATGAGAAGCGTTTCCTGGGTCATGTCACGATCTCCTTGCAAACTTCTGCCGCATCCCGGATGCCAGCAGGACGAACAGCACCAGCACGCCCTGCAACACGCCGGAGAGGGACGAGTCGAGTTTCATAAGGATGGGAAGTTGGATGCTCCCGATGTTCAACGCGGCGAAGAACAGGGCGACAGGCACCGCCCAAAGGGCTTGATAATTGATGAGCATCGCCACCATGAGACCGAGATACCCATATCCGCTCGAAATGGACGGGATGAGGCGATGATACACAGCCGCGACCTGCATGGCTCCCGCCGCGCCCGCCAGCGCGCCGCAGATCAGGAACGAGTACATGGAATATTGCCAGGTGGGAATGCCAAGCAGGTACGCGGCGCGGAAATTTTTGCCCACCGCCTTGAGCCGCAAGCCGAAGTACGTGCCTTGCAACAAAAAATACACGATGACAATTCCAACCAATGCAATCCCCAACGCCCAGGGGCTGATGCGTAAATTCTCCACCAGGGGCAGCGAAAATTCATCCGGGAAGGGAACCGTCCCGCTCATGGAGGCGACGCCCGGTCGTTTCCATGGCCCGAAGATCAGGTAAATGGTCAACGCGGTGGCGACGAAGTTCAAACCCAATCCGCCGAAGATCTCGTTCACGCCGCCGAACACCTTCAACAAGCCCGCCAGCGAGCCCCACAGCGCCCCGCCGATCATCCCGCCGAGGATGGCAAGAGCGATGATGAGCGCGGGAGGCAGGTTGCTGTCGAGGAAGAAGCGATACACCCACGTCGTTGCGATCGCGCCCAGCACCACCTGTCCCTCCACACCGATGTTCCACAGCCCGGCGGAAAACGTCACCAGCAATCCCGCCGTGACGAGCAGCAACGGCACAAACGCCACCAGCACTTCCGCAAACTTGCGCAGCGAACCGAAGGAACCCGCGAACATGTTCCTGAACGCCTCCCACGGCGAGGCGTCCACAGAGATCAGGATCAACGAGACCACGCCGAAGGAAAGCAGAAGCGCAATGAGTTGATACAAAAGGTTTCCAAGACGATCCTTAATCATACGCCTCTCCCATATCTGCCCAGTTCTTGCCGCCGATCAACTGACCGAGTTGGTCCACGCTCGTCTTTCCCGCGTCGAGCGGACGGGAAACCTTCCCGCTGAAAAAGACCAGCACGCGGTCGCTGTACTGCAAAATTTCCTCCAGGTCGGATGAAATGAAAAGGATGGCGGTACTCGACCTGCAGCGTTCCTTGAGTTTGCCCCAGATGTAGATCACCGATTCGATGTCCAGCCCGCGCGTGGGATGCTCGAGCAGGACGAGCGAAAGCGGGTTCTGCAACAACGCCAGTTCGGCGCGCTGTTGATTCCCGCCCGAAAGCGACTCCACCGGGGTATGCGGCGCGCCGCGAATGTTGAAGGATTTGATCCGCTCCTCGGCAAGCCGCTGACCGGCAGCGCGGTCAACGAACAAACCGTCCGATTCCTCCGCAAGGATGAAATGATCCGTCAAACTCAAACCGGGGATCAAGCCCTCCTCCAGGCGCGCGGCGGGAAGGAAGTTCACGCCCGCGCGTTTGAACGCGTGATAGGATTTCCCGGTCAAATCCCGACCTTTGAGCCTGATCCGGCCTCCGACGGGTCTCACCAACCCCGCGCAGGCGCGGATGAACAATCCCTGCCCGGAACCTTCCATGCCTGCCAGGCCGATCACCTCGCCGGCCCGCACCTCCAGATCCGCGTTCCTTATTTTCAAGCGCACGTCTTCGAGCGAAACGTTCTCCAGCGACAATACGGCGTCGCCCTCCTGGGCGGGCTGCCGTGCGCCGAGAGTGATCACCTTGCCGAACATCATTTCCACGAGTTTCGAAGTGGTGTACGGGGGTTTCGCCTCCCCCACCAGTTCGCCGGCGCGCAGGACTGCGACCTTGTCGCAAAGATGCTCCACGTCCTCCAGTTTGTGAGAAACGAAGATGACCGTCATGCCCTGCTCCGCCAGTTTTTTCAGCGTGGCGAACAGTTTCGATTTTTGCGAGGCGCTGATGCCGGTCGTCGGTTCGTCGAGGATGAGGATGCGCGCGCCGAGCCACAACAAACGGATGATCTCGAGCTGCTGGCGTTCGCCCACGGTGAGCGAATCCACGTAACTGTCGGGGTCGAGGGAAAAGTCGAATTGTTCAGCGAGCCGCCTGAAGTCCCGCGCGACCGCATTTCGATTCGGGAAGAGTCCGCCCGATTGCCCCAGCAAAAAATTATCGAGCGCGCGCATGGGTGGGAAGTCCAGCGGATCCTGATGCAGCATGCCGATGCCCACGTGAATGGCGTCGGCGGGCGAATGAATGACGACGGGTTTTCCGTCCAGAATGATTTCGCCGCCCGGATCGGCTTGAATGAACCCCGAAAGGATCTTCATCAGGGTGCTTTTACCGGCGCCGTTCTCCCCCAAAATGCCTTGAATGGAACCGGATGGGACGGACAGGTTGATGCCCTTGTTCGCATGGACATTGCCAAAGTGCTTGTGGATGTTTTTCAGTTCGACGTTCATGTGCGCTGGGTCTCCATGAGGCGCGCAGGTGAAAGAAAGGGGCGCAGTCGAACCTGCGCCCCTCGGGGGATACGATTTGGCGATTATTCGGAGGCGCTCAAGCCTTCCATGCCTTCGAGCAATTGCGGCAGGTACCAGACCTGCTGGTCGGTGGCGACTTCGCCGTCGGCAAGATAGGGGGTGCCGTCCTGCAGGTTGATGGGACCCGTCCACAGGCTCAGCCCGCCAGCCAGTTCGGCGATGAACGCATCCAGTTGAGCGGCGGCTTCGGCGCTCAACGCATTGCCCTTCACGAAACCGATCATGGAGGTATCGTGGTTGTTGATGTCGGACCAATCGGGACCCGTGAAGATGAACTGGGATTCCCACGTTCCATCCATCGCGGTTTGAATGGTCTTCACATAATCCGGTCCCCAGTTGAAGTACGGCACGCCCAGGCAGACGTCGGGCGCGGCGTCGCAGGCGGCGACGTAATCGTAGGCGATGCCGAACGAGGGTTTCCCATCGGCGGTCTGCTTCTGGGCTTCGGCGAGGTTGACGGGATTGTCAATGCCCGAAATGACCACGTCGTAACCGGTGGTGTAGAACTCGTTCGAGACCTGCACCGGGTCGGTTGTCACGCCGGGGATGTGGAACCAGAAACCGATCCACGTCACTTTGAATTCCAGCGCGGCGGGATCGTTGCCAGCCTCTTCCCAGCAGGACTTCGCGCCGAGGTAGGCGGAGGCGGCAAGGCGGCGGGTTTCGTCGTTGATCAACGGTCCGAGATAACCGATCTTGCCCGTCTCGGTGGAAAGGGCGGCGGCGCACCCGGCGATCATCTTCCCAATTTCCATGCGCCCCATGATGTTGATCATGTTGGGGATTTCCTCGTAAGCCTTGCCATCCTTCCAGACCTGGTCGCCGGAAGCCATGATGACGAAAACGTCGGGATGGTTCTTGGCAAAGGTCGTGGAGGCGTCCTTCATGTCGTCCGAATTAAAGATCACCAGTTTTGCGCCCTGGGCTACCAACTCTTCAGCGAGTTGATCAGGGGTGGTGCCTGCGCGGTCGGCGGGATTGACTTTATCGAGGTAGATCATCTTCGCGCCGAGTTTTTCCTCAACGTACAAACCGGCATCATAGTGCGCCTGGCTCCAGCCGTTGTCGTTATAGGGACCCACGAGCAACATGCCGAAAACGAACGGCTCCGCGGGAGGCGGCGCTTCGGTATCGGCGGGCGCCTGCGTCGGGGCGGGCGGCTGCGTCGCCGCGGGGGCTGGGGGTTGGGTGGGCGCCTCGGTTGTCGCAGGCGCACAGGCAGCCACGACGAGCGTGAGCGCCACGGCGAGGAATGCGAGGCGAATCAGGTACTTACGCATTTTCTTCTTCTCCTTTTTGAAAATGGATGTTGCGAATTGACGTCAGACTTTCCAGGGGTGAATGGGAATGCCTGCCACCTCCTTTCGGAATGTGCCTACAAAGACACTCTATCACGAAAAACGGATTGTGTGAATTGTAGAACAAAACGAACCCGGAGGTCAAGTACATTTCTCATGGATTACATGCGAACATGCTCTTGACTGCGGATAGCGCTTCGCTTCGCTCCCGACTTGAGGCTGTCTCCGCCTCGACGCGTTCCCACAACTGACAGAGCATTCTGCCCGTCGCCTCGGGCGAGACCTCATGCACGCGTTTCGACAATTCCACCGCGCGTTCCCATCGCCCGTCATGGGCATAGCCTTCGATGAACAGGAGATGCTCCGCAGGCTCGTAGGGATGATCTTCAAAGGACAAGGCGAGGTCGCTGAATTTCGCCGCCTCATCCCATCGTCCGAACTGACGCGCAAGATCAGCCTTTTGATAATAATAACAGAATCCGTGTTCGGGTTCGGGACCGTACGCGCCAGGCATCGCTGCGCGCGGCGCCTCGAGGATGCGATCAGGGTCGGTCAGGCGCGCGGCGTAGCGCATCAAACTGTTTTCGGGGATCAGACGATCGAGGCGTTCCACTTCCGGGTCCAACAATCGCAAACACCCGGGCGGATCGAAATAGAACGAAAGCGCCTGCGAGGTGTTTCCGTCGAACCCGCCCGCCAGGTAATCGAAATGGACCGGCAGACCCGGTTCGATATCCGGCAGGGCGTTTCGGAAACGCGTGGTGGGATAAAACAACACGTACTCGATATCGCGGCTGCGATGATCCGGCGCGTAGATCCAGTTCAACGCCGCGCTCAACGAATTATCCGCGTAATAATCGAGCGCGCCCTCGTTCATCAGGATCAGCGTATCCGGCTCGATGGACGGCGCGCGCCAGGTCATCTGCCAGAACAGATCCCTTTGCGTCTCCCAATCCTGAACGTAATTCCGGGCGGTCAGGTATTGCTTCCCCGCTGCCATGCTCACGAGCGAAACCAGGATCACGATCCGCGCCCTCTCCCAGGGAATGAGCGCGATCAAACCCGCGAACGTCAGCGCGACCCCAAGCATGAACGGAAGCGTAAAGCGGCTTGCGGGCCAGTTCAACGAGGGCGTAAAACCGATCAGCCAAAAGGGCCAGCCGGAAAGCGCCAGGCACAGGACGCCCAGACCGATCATCCACATCCCATCCAGCAGGTTCTTCCAAACGGTCTTCTTCGCATCGCGCGAGGTGAGGAGAAACCCGGCAGCCGTAACCAGGACGACCGCCGCGACCACCAGATAATAGGAGCGCAATATGGCTTCCGCGTTTTCGATCTCCGGCAACTCGAACATCTTAAACCAGGCGTCCCTCAGGACGAGCCGCAAAGTGACCTTGAAGTTTCGCGCCAGCGCGCGCAGCGCGTCCAGCGGCGCGGACACTTCCGCGCCCTCCAGCCCCATATCGTATGGATTGTTGAAAATAAACAAACGCGAAAGAACCGCCAGCGTGAACACCGCCAGATAGGGAAACCACAGCCTCAAGCCGCGCAGGACGCGACCTTTGAAGGATAATCTCTCCTCGCGTATCGCGATCAGGATGACCCCCGCGCGCGCAAGTTCCAACAAAAAGAAATATTCCGTCATCCACAGGTTCAGCGCGGAGAAGAACATGCCGGCGATCGTCCACGCCCAATAACGACCCGGCGATTCCATCGCCCGCAACATGCACCAAAACGAAAAAAGGAAAAAGAACAACACGGCGTAAAAATGGCTGTAGAGATACGCCGTGAAATGCTGGTCGAAGCCGGGGTACACAAGGAAAAGAAGCGCGATCCCCAAAGCCAGGCGCGGCTTGTCCCTCCACAACCTCGCCGCGATCAGATACGCGATCCACGCGCAAGCCCATCGCAGCGCGAACGCGATGACCTGCCAATACACCGGCGATTGCGGAACGAGCCGGGTCGTCGCCTGATACAACACACCCCACACGGGGCGCGAGGTCGCAAAATACGCCGTCAGCGCTTCGGGACCCAGTTGATACCCGATCCACGAGATGGGCAGGTCGTCCCAGTAAAAGCCCAGGCGCGGGATCAACAACCCGTAAGCGAACAAGGCAACGAGAAACAGAACGACGGCGGGTCGGTATTTTTTCATCTGGATCATGGCGAGGGGCAGGAGAGCATATCGTGGATTTCAGCCAGCGCCGCGCTTCGCTTCGATTGACCCGGCGCATCGCGTCCCTGACTTTCGGCTGTTTCCGTTTCCACGCGTTCCCACAACCGACAGAGTAGCGGTCCCACGTATTCCTTCGAAACCCGGTACGATACCCGCGATAACTCGACCGCGCGTTCCCAATCTCCCGTATGGGCATAGCCTTCGATGAACACGAATCGTTCCACCGGGTCGTTGGGATAGTCGTCCAGGTCGAAAGCCTTGTCTCCCAGGCTGGCAACCTCCTCCCAATTCCCGAATTGCCGCGCGAGGTCCGCTTTTTGGAAGTAATAGCACCAGCCGTGTTCGGGTTCGGGTCCGTAGATGTCGGGCATCACGTCTCGCGGCTGGGCGAGGATCCTGTCGGCGTTGGATAAGGCTGAGGCTTGGCGCATCAGGCTGTCGTCGGGGATGAGGCGGTTTTTTGAGTCCAGATCGGGTTCGAGGAGGCGCAAACATGCGGGCGGGTCGTAGTAAAAGGCAAGAGCGTCCGAGGTGTTCCCCTCGAAGGACGCGGCGAGAAAATCATATCGGATCGGGATGCCCGGTTCGAGCGCGGGCAGCGAGGCGCCGATGCGGTTGGTCGGGTATAAGAGGACGTAATCCACGTTGCGAGTGCGGTTCTCCGGGGCGTAGATCCAATTCAACGGCGCGCTGATGGAGTTGTCGGCGTTGAAGGCAAGTTCCTCGTTCATCAATACGATGGTGCGAGGTTCGAGGCTGGGCGCGCGCCAATATAATTGCCAGAAGAGATTCTTTTGCGAACCCCAGTCGCGCATGTAATCCACCGACCATAAAAACTGCCTGCCCGCCGAGAGCGAAACGAACAGGACGGCGGCGAAATATTTCACGCGCATCGGCAAAAGTTCGATCAAGCCGAGCAGGAGAAAACACGCGCCGAACATGAACGAGAGCAGGGCGCGGTTGGCGGGGAAGCCGAGCGAGACGGGCAGGTTCGTCACCCAATAAGGGACGCCGCCCAGCAGCAACATGAACGCGCCAAGCCCGGTCAACCACAAGGCGTCGCGTCCTGCGTTCCCTTTTGCCCCTTCGCTTTGCATGTTTTTGAACAAAAGGACGAGCGCGCCGACCGTCAACACGACGGCGGCATACAAAACGCTGGCGCGCCATCCGTTGACGCCGGGGTTGGGGAACTGAAAGATTTGTCCCCACGCGGCGACCGCCGCAATCCATAAACTGGAAAGGACGTGTCCTGCAAGTTGCGCGAGGGTTTCGATGGGCGCGCGGGCAACCTCCTCCGTGAGGCTGTAACCGAAGCCGGGATGGCTGTACACGAGGGAACGATAAAGGAGCGCGAAGACGATCACGCCGCCATAGGGAAGCCACGCCCTGAAAACCCTTGCAAATCGTTCGCGGAAGGTCAAGGGTTGTTCGCGCAGGGACATAAGCAGGATCAACGGGCGCGCGAATTCCAGCAGGAAGAAATACTCGAACATGAGGAGGTTCAACGCCGAAAAGACCATCGCCGGGAGGGTCCTGCCGCGAAGCATCAGATGCCAGGAGAACAGGAGGAAGAAGAGGACGATGAAAAAGTGCGAGTATACGTAACTCACCCACTGCTGGTTGAAGCCCGGATACAACAGGAGGAGCAACGATAGAAGAAACGCCGCTTCCCTGCGGTTTGGGAACAGCCTCGCCATCACAAGCCAGAAGGCATATACTCCCGCCCATCGCCAGAACATGGCGAACAATTGCCACCAGGCGGGTCGAAGCGGAAGGATGAATCCGGTCAACTGGTAGAGCCATGCCCAGACGGGGCGCGAATCGGAAAAGTATCTTGCGGTCGCCTCCGTTCCCAGGTGGTAGCGGATCCACGAGATGGGCTGGTCGTCCCAGTAAAAGCCGAGCCGCCAGAAGGAAAGTCCATAGGCAAGGAGGGTCACGGCAAACAGCGTCAGCGGGACGGCATAGGGGAGGGATGTGATTCTCTTCGACAAGGCGTTCATCCTTTTCAGGCGGGCGAACCTGGGTTTCCTTCCACAGGCATTGCAAATCGCATTTTACCCTCGTTTGCCTTTGCACACAGCCCGGCGGCACAGACACCATGCTTTCTCGAAATCCAGATTTGAAATATTTTGTACGCGGATTTCATGGAGCGGACGGGGTTTCTCCGTCATTTCACGGAGCAATCCGCGTGGAATTTTCGCGATCCGCCGGTAGTACTCCGGTACCCGCTGTGCTATACTTGTCCGGGTAAGGAGAATACGCCGATGCTCGATCCAGTCCAAATTCCCATATTGCTCAAAGCCATTGATTTCGTGTTCGACGAGGGGCGCAAGATCTTGGAGGAGCGCCGCGAACGCCGGAGGAAGATGAACGACGCGCCCGCCCAAAGCGAGGATCAGGGGCCGGAAGCGGCACCAGCCCTCCCTGAGCCTGAACGGGAAAAAGAGGTCAAACAGGGTCTTCTTGCCTCCAAAATTGACGACCTCCTGTGGCGAAATCACGAAGCGGAGGTCCAGCACCTGGTCAGGTTGTTGGAGACGTACTCCCGCAACTATCGTCTTGCGAAGGAACAATACGCGAAATGGGGCGACGCCCTCGTGCCGCCGATCATCGTGAACAACATGACGGAGGCGGAAAAGTCCATGCTCGAGACCCTCCAGCGACTGGAAGAGGTCTTGTCGAAGGTCTATGAAAGAGACATAAAATCCCAATAACAAATATGGTGTGGAATGGATAACAAGGAAGAAATCGCTCATCTGGAAACAATGATCGCCCTGCACAAGAAAAATCTCTTCATCCTCGAAGAGATGCTGGCGAAATACGGGGTGGACCAGCCCCTGCATCTCGTCAACAGCGTCACCATGGAAAAGGAGGCAATCGCCAGGTACACCCGGAAGATCGAGAGCCTGACCTCCAGCGGCAGGGAATTGGAAAAATCGAACGCGCTGGCGAAACTGCCGAGGAGGCCCTATTTCGTGGGCAGGGAGCAGGAACTGGCGACCATCATGCAGTCCCTTCAACCCAACAGCCGCACGTTCATCATCGGGATCGAAGGGATCGGCGGGGTGGGCAAGTCCGCGCTCGCCATCGAGGTGAGTTATCGCTGCGTGGAAAACGATCTTTTCGGCTCCGTGATCTGGATCTCGGCGAAGGAATCCATCCTCACCCTGCACGGCATCGAGCCGATCATACCGGAAGCCAAGACCCTGTCCGACATCCTGATCACGATCGGCTCGAATTTGGGGAACCCCACCATCGGGAACCTTTCCATCAAGGATCAGATCACGCGGGCATACAATCTCCTGGCAAGACGTTCGACGCTTCTCGTGCTGGACAATTTCGAATCGCTCTCGAAGAACGAGCAGCGCGAGGTGCTGGAGTTCCTGCGGAATTCGCCGATGACCCTCAAGGTCGTTATCACCTCGCGGGAAAGGGTTTCCGAGGGGCAGATCATCCGCCTGCAGGGGTTGTCCTTCGAGGAGAGTAACGCCCTGCTGGACTGGGAATCCCAGCAAAAGCACATTCAACTCACGAAGGACCAGAGCAAACAACTCATCACCCTGACGGGCGGTCTCCCGCTTGCCCTGTTGTGGGTGCAGGGACAGGTGGCGGCGCTGGGGTATTCGGTCACCCAGGTTCTGGACAAACTGAGCCTCGACGCGGACGTTCCGATATTGCAATACTGCTTCAACCACAGTTGGAACCTGCTCGGTCAAGCCGAGGCGAAGAAACTGCTCTTCATCCTGGCGCTTCAACCCGACGCCGTATCGAGAACCGCCCTGAAGGAGATCGCCGGGGTCGAGAGCAACGACACGTTCGAGAATGCGATCAGCGAACTGCTGCAATTGTCGCTCATCGAGCAGGAACCCGACCGGGATTATTTCAGCATCCTGCCGTTGACGCGCAGGTTCGTCCGTTCGCAGTTCGCCGGCAGTCGGAAGTTCATCAAACAGGCTGAATTGAAGACCGCCCAATATTACGTGAGACTCCTTGCCCAAAAAAGCAGTTTCAAGGAATGGCGCGGGTACGACGACCTTCTGCTGGACCGCAATAACATTCTGGGCGTGGCTCAATGGTGCTACAAATCCATACAGAAGCGGCAGGCGAAATCCGGCGCGCTTACAAAGCAAGCCAGGAACATCGCCGAAATCCTGGTGCAGATCGGCATTCACTTCGGAAGCGTCCTGTGGCAACGCGCATACTGGTACGACCGCATGACTCTGACGCACGCCTCGCTGACCGCGGCAAAATTACTGGCAGACTGGAAATCCGTCAGCACTTTTGCACGGAACATCGCCTGGATCTATTTCTACCAGGGGGATTACCTGCGGGCGTTGCATTGGGCGGAGGAGTCCCTGTCCGCCACAACGAAAACGGAGGACAAACTGCTCATCGCCGCCGCCAAAAGACTGCTGGGAACGGTGGAACTGCGCCTGGGCAATTTCGAACGCTCCGAGGCGTTGTTGATGGACGTGCTCAAGACGAGCGGGGAATTCGCCGACGACGATTACGGCATCTACAGCAAGGGCTTTGCGGAATACGGACTGGGCGATCTCGAATACGAACGCGGCAACAACAAAAAAGCAAAACAATGGTACCAGAAGGCTTTGGACACCTGGAAGGACCCCGCCCGCAAAGACCCCATCCGGCACGTCAGCCTGGGATTGAACGGGCTTGGCTTCGTCGCCTTGAGGGAAAAACGGTACGAGGACGCAAAACGTCTCTTCATGGAAGGCATTCAGTCGGCGGAGGAATTTGGAAGGCTCGACGAACTGGCAAGGGGACAGCTCGGGCTGGCTTCCGTTTACCTCGAAACCGGCGAGGATTTGAAGACCAGCCTGATGATGATCACCGATTCCATCGAGAGTTTCCAGAGGCTGGGCATGCAGTATGAGATCCAGAAAAGCCAGGCGCTTCGGGACCAGATCCTGAAGGCGCAGCCCCAGATATTGACCGCCGACTGAAACTGACATGGATAACGAACTGAAGATTTTCCTTCAATCGTTCAAGGAGTTGGAGAATCTCTTCCAGGCGCTGCCGATCACCGAGGACCAATTCCAACGATTGAAGGGTGTTCTGGCGGACATCCAAAGGAACGCCAAACACCTGGCATTGTACGATGCGATCACCCACGCCCTCAACTCACGCGCGGGAAAATGGCTCGTACCCGCCGACCAGGTCAAGGGGATGGCAAAGGTTGACATTTACGACCTGCGACAAGCCAATAAGGTGTACGGGGTCCCGGTGGTGGATGCGGAACTGCACAAACTGGCTTACCAGTTCATGTCCATCTTCACCCTCGATAAGGGGGATTTCGTCCGCCGTTCCCCGGGCAGCGACGAATTCAGGATATTTTCCACCTCGAAGACCCCGCGGGAAATAAAACGCCTCCTCTCCAAACTTTACAAAAACCAGGAAACGGATTCCCTGCTCACCTGGGATTTCGGCGTGGGACTCACGGAGACCGAAGCCGAGAGCGAACTCCAGAAACAGCGAAAGACCTTCAGGCCCCTGGTGCTCAGGCAGACCATTCTGGAGAGTCACTCGGAAATTCCCAAGCGCGTGGAGGAGGGCAACAGTTACCAAAATTGGAATGAGTTTAATATTCCCTACGAAAGACTTATGGATACAATCCGCTCATTGGCGCTGCCTTCCACGCTGGAATTGCAAACCCTGGAACAGGTCAGGATCACCCGTGACATCGTGGAAAGCATAGTGACCCGGGACGCCTTGACCGGCGCGCTCAACGGGCTGGGCGCAAAATGGTACCTGGAGAACGCGACCATTCAAGCCATGGCGCTGACCGACATGCTCAACATGCACGAAGGCAACAACCGTTTTGGCAGCGCCGCCATAGACCAGGACCTCAAGCGGTTTTCAAATTTGCTCTTGAGGCATTTTCCGAAGGATGAAGGTTTTTTATTGTTTCGCTCCGAGCGCGCAGGCGATGAGTTCAAGATCGCATCGTTCAGGAAGGAAGTTGCGGAATTGGAGGACAGGATTCGATCCGTCTGGAGCGGCGACCTGCACCGCGGTTTGCTTGGATGGAACTACGGCGTCGGAAGGAACGATGCGGAGGCGCACGTCAACCTGTACAGGAACCGGTTGAACGAAATGGAAAGCAAGGAAATGTCTGTTCTGAACGGCAAATCAACCTTTATCATCGTCCGACCGGAGAGCGAAGACTACCCCGACCTATACAGGCTTTCGGAGGATACGGCTCACGCCGTCGGAGGGGCGCCCATCGTTGACCTGCACATGACCTTGCAGTCAATACGCAACGTGGAGGATTTCGACGCCTTGCGGCAATGCCTGGAGGAATATTCCCGAAAACTGCGCCCATTCGAGATCAAGGTCAGGAACATCGCCAGGATGAACGTGAACAACCAGCAGGGCAGGTTGTGGCTGTTGGCGGAAAGAAGCGTTATGCTGGAAACCCTGTACAACGAACTCAGCGAGATCGCGCTCCGGCTGGGCGGCGAGAGTTATCCCTACAAACCCCAGAACTGGCTGCCGCACATAAAGATCGTCGAACTGCCGGAAGACGGGTCAACCCGCATAAAAGACCCCACCTTCGGGCATCTGCAAGAGATCACCTTCACGGTGAGACGCCTCGAGTGGACCGTGCAGAAGGAACCGGAACACTGGGAACTGCTGGATCAGTTCCCGTTATCGGAGTGATCGTCCCGCCTCTATTTTCGCCAAGTTCCCCCCTGATTACCTTACACTCTTAAAAATGGGATGCGGACTGCGGAGCGCGCAAAAAACGCGGCTTCAAGGCGCTTTTCGGGCAGTTCCTCTAAAAATCCGCGTCCATCCGCGTTAATCCGCGTCCCAATACCAAAGTGTGATGTAATCAAGGTCCCCCCCATAATCCCCCATCGAAATAACTCATTTTACGCAGTAACGCGAGACCACGGTCTCGCATTCGCAGGGCGCGGGATAAGATCGCGCCGCGCCAATTGAAAACCGTTTGGCGGAATTGTGCTATCATCGGGTGTGCTTTCCGAAGGGAAAACAAATGGATTTCAAAGAGGCAAGACGCCATGGCGACCATTCTCATCGTTGACGCCCGTCCAACCGACCGTCAATTCCTGATCACCCTTCTGGGTTCCTTCGACCACCGTCTGTTGGAAGCCAACGACGGAGCGCAGGCGCTGGAACTGGCGCGGAGGGAACTGCCCGATCTCGTCATCACCGACATCGTCATGCCAAACATGGACGGCTTCACCCTCGTTCGTCGTTTGCGCGCCGAGCCCCTCCTGGCCGGGGTGCCGGTCATTTTCCAGACCGCTCATTATCTGGAGGCTGAAATCAACCGGCTTGCGATCGCCAGCGGGGTCAAGCACATCATCGGAAAACCCGCCGAACCGCAGGAAGTGTTGCGCGCCGTGCAGGATTGCCTCAAACACCCCGCCAGCGCCTCCAGGCTTCCCAAGACCGGAGAACTCCAGCGGGAACACCTGCAATTGCTGGCGGACAAACTCTACCAGAAGAATCTCGAACTGGAAAAAGCCAACGAACGCCTGCGAAGCCTCTCGCTGACCGACGACCTGACGGGCTTGAGCAACCGACGCGGTTTCATGATCCATGCCAACGGATTGTTGAAATTCGCCCGCCGCGCCGGTCACCCGCTGTGCCTGATCTACATAGACATGGATTGCCTGAAGGAGGTGAACGATGCCTTCGGTCACGCGGAGGGGGATATTGCCCTCAACCATTTTGCCCACATCCTGACCCAGACCTTTCGCGATTCGGACGTCATCGCCCGCCTGGGAGGGGATGAATTCGTGGCGCTGACCATTGACGCGAGGGAAAACGACATCGCCGGCATCCGGGCGCGACTGCAAAGCAACGTCAACGCGCATAACCTTCAATCCATGCGCGGGTATGCCCTGTCCTTCAGCATGGGGATCATTCAGGTTGACTTGAGTTCCACCCTCACCATGGAGGCGCTCCTCGCCCAGGCAGACGCGGCGATGTATCGCTACAAACAAAGCAGAAAGCGCGCCGCATAAACGGTTGCGTAACACAGCACAACATCCTTCGATACGCCCAGGACACGTCCCGCGCTGCGAACGAAATCGCTGCGATCTGCCCGTTACCTTCCTTCTTTTCCGCGCAGGGGAACGAAGGCGACCGGCAGCAACGTTTCCCGCAAAAAGGAATCCCCCTCGCGCCGCCACAACTCCAACACCTGGTCGCCGCGTTCGCCCACAGGCAGGATCATGCGCCCGCGCTCGGACAGTTGGTCCAACAGGCTTTTCGGCGCGCGCGGCGCGGCGGCAGAGACGATAATCGCGTCGTACGGCGCGGCTTCGATCCACCCTTGCGATCCGTCGCCGACGTGAACGAAGACGTTGGTCACGCCGATCGCATCGAGCGTCTTTCGGGCGCGTTCCGCCAGGGCGGGGATCAATTCGATGGTGTGCACTTCAGGCGCGAGGGCGGAAAGAATCGCCGTCTGGTAGCCCGATCCCGTCCCCACTTCGAGCAGGCGTTCGCCGCCGGTCAAATCCAGGCACTGGATCATGTACGCGACGATGTACGGCTGTGAGATCGTTTGCTGGAAACCGATCGGGAGCGGCGAGTCGTCATACGCCGAAATGCGATACCTCTCCGGGACGAAGAGATGACGCGGCACGGACTCGAACGCTTCGAGAATCCGCCGATCCCTGATCCCGCGCCCCCGGAGCTGGCGCGCCGCCATTTCCTTCCGCTCCTCGAAAAATTCATCCGGCATGATTACACCCGATTCTGACGCAGCGCATCCAGCGGATCTTCTCCGCGCAGGAGCGCGCGTCCATGCAGGAACAGGCTGAACTGGGAAAGACCGAACCAGAGCAGGAAGATCGTCAGGATGATCGAAGCGCGGTCAATCCAGGCGGGCAGCGACTCGATCAGGTCCGCAACCTGCGCGCGCCATGCAGCGACCTTCACCTGGTACTCCTCGACAGCCGCGATGAAGTGTTGCAGGCTGGCGCGCGTTTCGGTCAGGTCGCCGCCCAGCAGGTAGGACGTGTCGCTGACGAAGGTCGAGGCGCGCTTTGCCAGGTCTTCGGCGTTCGCGATCTCGACGTCCAGCGTTTCCGCGGAATTGATCAGGTCGGTCAGGATCTGATCGGGCAGGTTGATCTCGATGAAAGGCAGGGACTCCAGGCTGAGGATCAGGGAACGCAGACTTTCCAATGAGGCGCGCGCTTCCCCAAGTCTTTCGCGTGTTCTTTTCAACTCGGGGAGCAAACGGTCGTCCAGCGAACTTTGGATGCCCTCGAGCAAATTCTCCGCGCTCGTGGATTGTTCGGCGAGCTCTTCGAGCGCGCTCTGCGCGGCGTCCACAAGCCGCAATGCACGTTCGAGTTCGATGTGTGTGGATGCCAGCGTCGCCTCCGCTTGCGCCAGTTCGCCGTCAATTTCCCGCAGGCGTCCCATCGTTTCGCGGGTCAGGGGTTCGTTGTAGATCCAGGCCGCGGCGATCCCCGCGACGCTCGCAAGGAGAAATAGCGCGCTGAGGATGGTCAACGTCCACGCCAGAATTTTTCGGGTCATATCGCCTCGCCGCCTTCCATGATCGGATGAAAACTTCTCCGCTATGAAGATTATACATGCCTGAACGGATATTCGGGCTTTCACTACCGTACAAAGCCACTTATAGGACGCGGACTGCGGAGCGCGCGGACAACGCGGATTTTTAATTGATTTTCCGCGCGCGAAGCGTCGGCGCTCGTCCGCGTCCGATTTCTAAAATGTACGGTAGAGAATTCGGGCTATAATCTAACCACCGTTACCGATACCAGAGGAAGGAAAATCGCCATGCTCGTGATCATCAGCGACCTGCATCTTGGAGATGGCACGACCGCCGCCTCCATTCCCGCCAGCGCGTTCCACCTGTTCGCCAAACGCCTCCGGCAGGATGCCCACTTCGCCTCGGTGCGATATGGAAGATACCGTCCCATCGAGGAACTGGACGTCATCCTCATGGGCGACATCATAGACCCGCTTCACTCGACCAAATGGCTGTTCCCGCCGATGGGACGGGAGCAATACGTCAACATCAACAGCCAGGACTACATCCGCATCACCGAGGAGGGCGAGGAAGGGTACGTGCGCCCGTGGAGCGATCCGTACGACCCGCTCTTCGCCCCCAAACTGCTCGAAGTCACCCGCGCCATCATCGAACACAACCGGGCATCCCTCGAAGTCATGCGAAAACTTGCAAGCGGCGAATACATCGAATTCGATCCCGCGAACGAAAACGGGAAGCGCGACGCCAACAACCCGGCCAAGATCCCGCTCAAGGTGCGCTTCCACTACATGGTCGGAAACCACGACTGGTATTACCACCTCAAGGGCGAAGCCTTCGACCAGATCCGCCGGGAGATCATCACGGCAATGGGGTTGAGCAATCCGCCCACGCCGTTCCCCTACGACCTGCGAAAACTCGATCCCAACTCCCCGTGGGAACGGGACGAAGCCCCCGAGATCGAGAGACTTCTCAGGCAATATCAGGTCTTTTGCCGTCACGGCGATTACTTCGACGGCTTCAACTTCAACGTGGAGCGCGGACGCGATCAGGCGACCCTCGGCGACGCCTTCACCATGGAAGTCTGCAACCGCTACCCGGAGGAACTGCGGCGAAAACCCGACCTCAACCCCGATATTGTGGACAACCTGCGCCACATCACGAACGTCCGCCCTGCGCTGGCAACCCCCTTGTGGATCTCCGGGCAGATCAAAAGACTCTCCGACGAGCACATGATCACCGGGATGAACGAACGCGACCTCAAAAAGATCTGGGACGACCTTTCGGACAAATTCATCAACCTGAAATTTGTGAAAAGCAAAGACATACCGTTCAAGATAGACATCGTGGATAAAATGCAGGCGGCGATCAAGATCTCGAAATTGATCTCCCTCGAAACCCTCGACAACCTGATCTACAAAATTCAGAACAGAAGGATGTTCGGGGGCGACGGCTCCTTTGCAATACACGCCCTGAAGGAGCCAGCCTTCCTCGACGACACAGCGCGCTACATCATCTACGGGCACACGCACCATCAGGAAACCGTCCCCCTCGATTACGACGAACACGGCGGCAACCAGATCTACTTCAACTCCGGCACCTGGCACACCTACTTCGACCTCGCCAGAAAGAACCCCAGGGAAAAGAAGTTCGTGCCGTACAAAGCCCTCACTTACATCACCTTCTACAAGGACGATGAACACGACGACCGCCGCTTCGAAACCTGGTCCGGCGCCTACGCCTGAACCGTCCCACGCGGAAAATGAAATCCTGATCGTCGGCGGAGGTCCCGGCGGACTCTCCACCGCGCTGCACCTGCATCGGATCGCCCCGCATCTGACTCCCCGAATCCTGATCCTCGAAAAGGGACATTATCCACGCCCCAAACTTTGCGCGGGCGGACTCACCCTCGACGCCGAGGTCATCCTCGAAAGACTCGGCCTCGACGTGAACGAAGTCCCGCACGCGGATGCAGAGAACATCCACTTCGATTTCGAATCGAAGGGATTGAACGTTCGCGTCCCAAAACGACACGCCTTGCGTATCGTCCGCCGCGATGAATTCGACAACTGGCTGGCAGATAAAACAAGAAGCCGAGGAATTGAAATTCGCGAGGGGATCACGGCCAGGAACGTAATCCCCGATGCGGATGGCGTGACCGTCGAAACGGATCAGGGAATTTTTCGCGCGCAGGTCGTTGTCGGCGCGGACGGTTCGAACGGAGTCACAAGACGATGCGTATTCCCCCACGCGCCCGTTTACACCGCGCGCGTGCTGGAGGTGTTGACCCCCTCCCTGTCTGGGCGGGATGGGGGAGGGCAAGGGAGGGGGTTGGGTTCTGCCTATTTCGAATTCTCCCCCGTCCCCGACAACATCGCAGGATACGTCTGGGATTTTCCCACACAAGTCAAAGGTCGAGCCATGCGCTGTTGGGGAATCTACGATACGAACATCCTCGCCGATGAAAAACGCCCGCAACTCAAAGAGCCGCTCGCGCAGGAAATGTCGCGTCTTGGATTCGACTTGAACGATTACCAGATCAAGGGACATCCCATCCGCTGGTTTTCGCCGCGCAATCAAATGTCCGCGCCGAGGGTGTTGCTGGTGGGAGACGCCGCGGGCGCGGATCCTCTTTTTGGGGAGGGGATCAGCGTCGCTTTGGGGTACGGCGCGTTGGCGGCGCGCGAGATCCAGGAGTCGTATCAGCGGGGCGAATTTTCATTCGGCGGATACAGGCGTCGGGTGGGGCGAAGCGCAATGGGCAGGGCGTTGATCGTGCGCTGGGTTACCGCGAAGGTCGTTTATTCGTTCAAGTGGAAGTGGTTCCAAATCCTGCTGTGGAGAATCCTCAAGCCGGTCGTCCTCCTGGCGGCGTGGCTGTTCATCCTGAACTGGGGGCGGAAACTGGATTGAAAATTCCATCTTGACAAAAAAAGGACGTTAGATTATTATCTAATTAGATAATGGTCTAAAGTAGATAGTTGACTAAGTTCGACGTTTGTCTTTTTTCCGAAAGGAGGTCGCCATGACGTGCAGTACCCAGGCAAAATCGAGCAAGGCTTACGTGGACGAGCAAACGTCCATCCCCGCGCCCGCACGCGACCTCCTCACCCGCCAAATGGGTCAAATCCTTGTGGAGATCGGCGCCATGTTCAACGCAGCCCCCATAAACGAACACGTGGATCGTAACACCGCCGACCTGCTCATCTCCATAGGCAACAAATTGAAGAGGAAAGGATAGCGCATCAAGGCTGCCATGACCGAAGAAAAAACCTTCTCCCCCGAAATCGGCTGGGATTTTGGAACAGCCTACGAATTGTTCATCAGCCTGCACGTTTTACATGAGCCGGATTATTTCGGGGTACGCGCTTCCTGGGCGGCCGGAGTCCGTTCGCGGATCCCGGCCGCCGAACGCAAGTTGCTGGAAGACGTGTTTACATTGACCGGCGCGCCCCTGGCTTGGATCCACAACCTCCCCGCGCCCAAGGATGCCATCAGCGCGCTCTGGGCGTTGAAGCAGATCCCCCCCGCCGAGCGGATAATCAAACTTCATAGGCTGGATGAGACTTTCACGCATAGATCCGCAGAGGATATGGAAAAGCACAAACAATTCAACGAGACCCTCCTGAGGGTCACGTCCACTGGTTCCTGGACGGCGGAGGATGCCGAGTTCCTCAGAAAACTCTGGGGCAAGAAAGGGATGTCCCTGAAAAAGGGCGCGTTCGAACGAGCGTTGGATTGGTGGAGCCGCCCGGAAGAACTTGGCGAGGGCTTTCTCTCCGCGCTTCAATACTATTACCAGGCGTTCTTCGAGGAGGAGGAAAAACGCCTGGAGCCTGTGCTCAAAGCAGGCTTGGAACGCGCGCAGGAATTGGCGTCCAGGATGCCGGTCGAAGAGTTGTTCGTCGAACTTTCGCAGGGCGTCCAATTGGACGATGAATTCCGCGCGAAGAAACTTGTGATCGCGCCCGCCTTTTGGATGACGCCCCTGATCTTCTTCGAAGAACTGGACGCGGACACGATGCTGTTGCTCTTCGGCGCGCGTCCCGCAGAGATGTCCGCCATTCCCGGCGAGTTATTGCCGGATGGATTGGTGCGGTCTCTCAAAGCCCTGGCAGACCCGACCCGCCTGAAGATCCTTTTCTATCTCTCGCACGAAAGCCTCACCCCCTCCGAACTTGCCCGGCGGCTGCAACTGCGCGCGCCGACCGTTATCCATCACCTGAACGATTTGCGCCTCGCAAGCCTCGTGGAATTGACCTTCAAACAGGACGAGAAGCGGTATGCCGCGCGCATGCAGGCGATCGAATCCACGTTCGCGAACCTGACGTCCTTCCTGAAAAGCGACATCACAGAATAATCCCTGAAAGAATGAACAACAACAAAAATACGATCCTCTCAAAATTCCTGCGCGTGCCCGGAGAGTATGCCTCCCGCGTGCGCGCATTCAAGCCCAACGCCCGGTTCTACCTGCTGAACGTCATCATCACCGGCGCGGCAATGGGCGTCTTTCGTTTACTCTTCAACTTCTATGTGCTGAGCCTCGGCTTCGACGAGGCGCTGCTCGGCAACCTCATCACCGCCAGCAGTTTCGTGGCGCTCCTCGCCGCCCTGCCGATGGGCTACCTCGCGGACACGATCGGGCGCAAGGCGTCGCTGGTCATCTCCGCCGCGCTGTTGGGCGCGTCCATCCTGGCGATGGCGATCTGGCAGAGCGAGCCGATGTTCTACGCGATGAACGTCGTTTCGGGAATCGCGCAAAGCCTGGCGGGCGTCACCATGTCCCCGTTCCTCATGGAAAACAGCGACGAAAACGAACGCACTTATCTCTTCAGTTTCGGTCAGGGCTTGACGATGACCATGGCATCCGTGGGCAGTTGGATCGGGGGGTACCTCCCCACCTGGATCGGCGCGGCGCGAGACGCCTCTCCGACCAGCAGCCTGGCGTACGGCAACTCCATCTTCATCATCGGCATCGTCGCCCTGCTTGGGATTCTTCCATTGCTTTTCATCAAGTCGCCGAACCTGGCGCGCAGTCAACGCGCCGTCTTTGCCCCCTTTCAATACGCCGCAAAGAACCCCGCGCTGTTGACCAAACTCATCCTGCCGATGCTGCTCACCTCCATCGGCGCGGGGTTGATCATGCCTTTTATGAACGTCTTCTTCCGCGTCGTCCACAACCAGCCGGACCCGGTCATCGGCACGCTGTTCGCGTGGGGATCGCTGGCGATGGGCATTGGTCTGCTCATTGCGCCTCCGCTCGCCGAACGGACGGGGAAGATCCAACTGGTGGTCATCACGCAAGCGCTCTCCATTCCCTTCCTCATCCTGCTCGGGTTCTCCCCCATCTTTTGGGTCGGAGCCGCCACGTATTACATCCGCCTGGCGTTGATGAACATGAGTTCGCCCGTCTATCAAACGTTCGTGATGGAACACGTCGAGCCGTCCTCGCGCGCCACCGTCGCCAGTTTATCGAGCATGGCATGGAACTTCGGCTGGGCGTTCAGTCCCACCATCAGCGGCTGGCTGCAGGTGGAGTACGGTTTCGGCCCGCCGTTCATCGGCACGATCACGCTCTACACCATCGCGGTCGTCATGTACTGGGCATTCTTCTGGCGGCGAAGCGAGAAGACCGTTCCAATTGTCGCGACGACAGATTGACGCAACATCCCGAAGGCATGCCTTCGGGACGTTTTCATTTCTATCCCCTGATCTTCTTCAAAAAGCCCGGCGTGTTCAACTCGCGTTCGAGCAGATACGTGAAATATCCCTGCATCAGACTCTCCGCTTCTTTCTGGACCTCGGGCTGAGGTCGCGCACGAGACGCCTCCGCGTAGCCCGAACGCTGAAAGTGACGCAGGTACTTGAGCGCCTCCACGGAAATGGGATGCAGATGCGGCAATCCCTTCCCGCAGCGCGGACAGATCACGCCTCCCGCGCTGAACGAGAAGAACTGGTCCTCGGCTTTGATCTCGCGTCCGCAGTTGGCGCACTCGCGCAGTTGCGGACGGAATCCCAGTTGATCGAGCAGGCGCATCTCATAGTAACGGATGACCAGCCACGGGTCGAAGAGCGAGGCGAGGCGGGAAAGAGTCTCGGTCAACAAACGAAACGTGGATGAGTTCTCGGTCTCGTCTTCGTAGGTGAAACGATCCAGCAATTCCATCACGTAGGAGGCGTGGCTGGTAAGGATCAAATCTTCGCGCAGGGGCAGGTACGCGTCCACCGTATCCGCCTGCGTGACGAGGAACATGTCGCGTCCTTTTGCGAGTTGAAGTCTGACGTGGGTGAACGGTTCGATGTGCCCCGCCTTGCGCGAGGCGATCTTGCGCGCACCCTTCGCAATGACGCGCATTTTCCCAAGTTGGCGCGTGTAAATGGTCAGCAGGCGATCCGCCTCGCCGTAATCGCTGTGACGAAGCACAACGGCATCCACACGGATGGAACGAAATTTGGGCTCGGGCATGGGGATGTAGGGGCGGGGTCTCCCCGCCCAAATCGGGGCGAGAGGACCTCGCCCCTACGATTTCAACTTCTCCGGCGTAAAGGCTTCCGGCAGGAGCTCGCGCACGGTTGTCTCTTTCACAAGATTGCCGTTCCGGTCCGCCAGCAAAACGACCGTATCCAGGCTGAATTCCGCCATCACCTGCCTGCATCCGCCGCAAGGGGACCCACCGTTATCCGTGACCACCGAGATCACCTCGAACTCCTTCTCCCCTTCCGAGACGGCTTTGAAGATGGCGATCCGTTCGGCGCACATGGTCTGTGGATACGCGGCATTCTCCACGTTGACGCCCGTGAAGACGCGTCCGGTCTTCGTGCGGAGCGCCGCGCCGACGGGGTAATTGGAATACGGCACATAGGCGCGTTCCCGCGCCGCGTTGGCGAGGTCAATAAGGGATTGTTTATCGTGTTTGGTAAGTGTCATGGTTTGCCTTTTCAAGAGGGGTTTGGAAAACATGGATCCGTAACCGTCAAATCCCCGAAAATCTTTCGACTCCTTGAGAACCTTTTCTAGACCAGAAAGTCGGCGATGATTTTTTCGGCGTCATCCAACAGTTTCTTCCCAAGTTTAATTGCCTCTTTTCTTTTGTCCTGGAGGATTGCAATTTCCTCCGATATTTTTTTCTGCTTGGAGGCTGCAGGAATAGGCACCAGGACACTGGAAAGATCCTCTAGGGAAATGGCGGGAATCGCATGCCCGGTCATTAATCGCCTGACTTGTTTGAGGAAATATTCCGTCCTGAAAAAGGCAAGCAGGAAGAGAGGGTCAACCTCCCGCACATTGCGAATAACGGCAAAGCCGTTGGAGCAGATCGCTCCATCTTCATCCTCGGTGATCAGCGCTGTTGCCTGCCTGTGCGTGCCGGTGCTTGCCCCCGACGTGGCGGTAATGATGTCGCCTTTTCGGACGCGATAACTTGCCCGCGAAGGGGCATCGTAAGGGCTGATGACCTGCTGTGACACGACCTGCATTGTCCTCGAATCCACGTCGGAAATGGCTATGTATCTGATCATCCCGCCCGAATTCTTGAAATCACCAGCCTTCGTTACAAAGTCTGCGATTTCTCCGAGAGGTTTTGCCCCGGACGCCCGAAGTTTTTCGATGACCTCCAGATCGTCAGGCTGGTAATGTTCGGCGTCCAGACGCGAATTCAACAGATTGTCCGCGACATGATAAATCTTTTTCGAGGCGACGATCTTTTGATTGCTCCCGAACGCGCGGTATTGAGCCGCAATTTCATCCACATCATCGTCAACCATAAAGGCGCCGGAACCGTCAACGACAAGCCTGTTGGCGTCGTCCTTTTTGTATATGGGCTGACCCTTCACGTCATAGCCAATCTTGTCCATCCTTGCCATAAAACAGGAATTCGGGGATTGCTCCACAGGCGACTTTTGCAGGATCAACAAGGACGTTTTGATTCCCGTCCCGTAAGGAATGAACGCCTCCTGCGGAATGGAAACGACAGCCAGGGTTTTCGCCTGGGTCTTGAGCCAATAACGGACATAGGCGCTGGAAACATTTTGCAACAAACCATCGGGCAAAACGATCGCCATACGCCCGCCGGGCTTCAGGAGTTTGAGGCTTTTTTCTATGAACAAAATATCCGGTGTTTGCCCGCTCAATACGACTTTGGTGGGTTCCCACTTTTCCCCGGTTACGTGCTGCCATTTCCGCGCCAATACAAAGGATCTTAGAATTTTTTGATTTTCCACCCTGCCCTTCGCCCCAAATGGAGGATTGGTGAGAACAATGTCGAACTTTCCGTCCAGGTCGTCGCTATCCGATAATGAATTTACACAGACTATTTCATCGCCCACCCCTCCTTCGAAGGACATGCGAATCATTGTCGCAAGCCCGACATCCGGGTTGAACTCCAAACCCCTGACGTTTTCCCTGATGTACCGCGATATATTGACGTGATCGTTTTCCCGAACCACGTGCGAAATCGTTCGAATCAGAAAACCGCCGCTTCCACATGCGGGGTCAATTAGTTTCTCGTCCGGCTGCGGATCAACCATCTCCACCGCAAGACGGACGATCGGAAACGGGGTGAAAAATTCCCCCCTGTCGCCCCTTTGATGACGGTAGACAAATGCTTGAAAAGCCTCTCCCTTGATGTCTCCCGGAGTGTTGGTCAGGCTGACAAATTGCAATTGACTGACGATAAACGCGAGGGTCAGAGGTTTAAGCCTCAACGAATCGTCGAGAAAGAGATTCGAATGTTGTTTTTGAACCTTGAGATACAATCGGGCAAGCCTGTCTTGAAATGGGCTTGCAACATTGGATACCAACGACCTATGCTCCGACGAGGTGATCCCAAACTCCAATTTCCCGCCGTTGTTCTTCTCATCATACAATTTCATCACGAGTATTTTCACCATCTCGTGAAAGATCTTGTCCTTGAGCATCCCCTCATTGGCATAGATATAGTTATGACAACCGTCAAAAACCGCCGACAGGTTTTCCGCGGGCGCAAGGTCAGCGATAGTGGGCAGGGTGTCGGGCAATAAATCGCTGTCTGTGAGCAGTAAAAGCTGCTCCTTTAACTCCTTATTCTTCGCCTTTTTCTCTCGCATATTACTCATCCTCTTCCAAACCATCCTTTACAAGCAGGTACCGGTTGTCCGTCTGCATATCCTTTTCCCTGATGGCATGCCTCGGATTGATCGTGGCGAAGACATCGTAAAAATCTTCGTACCACTTCTCATTTCTTCTTCCGCCGTTCCAATTTTTTGATCGCGCGGGCAGGCATGCCGACCACGAGCGTATCCTCCGGCACGTCCTTCGTGACCACCGCGCCCGCCCCCGTGCGCGCGCCGTCTCCGAGTTTCAACGGGGCAACGAGCATGGTGTCCACTCCAATAAAGACGTCCTCCCCGATCTCCGTGGGAAGTTTTTTCTCGCCGTCGTAGTTCGCGGTGATCGTCCCCGCGCCGATGTTCGTATGAGCGCCGATGACGGCGTTGCCGATGTAGGAGAAATGTCCCATCTTGACGCCTTCGCCGAGCGTGGAATCCTTCACCTCGCCGAAATTCCCCATGTGGACGTGATTCTTCAAGTGCGCGCCCTTCCGCAGCCGCGCAAAGGGACCCATCTCCACGTCGTCCTCGAGGATCGCGCCCTCCAATACGGAAGCCAGAATCCTGCACCGATTCCCGATCCTTGAATCGCGAACGATCGTGTTCGGTCCGATCACGTTCCCCTCGCCGATGACCGTATCGCCGTGAATGTACGTGTTCGGCATGATGGTCGTATCCCTGCCGATCCTCACGCCCGCCTCGATGTACGCGGAGGCCGGGTCCATCATGCTCACGCCGTTCAACTGATGTTCGCGGTTGATTCGGGTTCGCATCGCCGCCTCCGCTTCGCTCAAATGGACGCGCGTATTGATGCCGATCGTTTCGATGAAATCGTCGTGCGTCACCGCCTGCACGGGGAGGTCGTCTCTTGCGGCGATTTCGACCACGTCCGTCAGGTAATATTCGCCCTTCCTCGGGTTCTTCTCGATGCGACGCAACGCGTCCCACAGCCAGTCCGCCTCGAAGCAGTACGCGCCCACGTTAAGTTCCTGGATCTCAAGTTGTTCGGGCGCGGCGACGTATTCCTCGACGATGGCTTCCACCGTCCCGTCGGGTTTTCGGAGGATCCTGCCGAAGCCGCGCGGGTCGTCCGCATGGACGGTCAGCAGGCTCATCGGTCCGGGGTTGAGGCGTTGGGTCTCCACGAGGCGCGCGAAGGTTTCGCCGCGCAGTAAAGGCATGTCCGCATAAGTCACGACGACGTAATCCGTTTTGCCCCTGAGCAGGGATTCGGCTTGCATCGCCGCGTGTCCCGTGCCGAGTTGCGGCTCCTGCAAAACGCAATGCGCGGCATCGCCCACGTACTTTTCGACCTGCTCCGCGCCGTGACCGACAACGACAACCGGTTTTTCGGTGACTACGGATTTCAACGCCTCGAGCGCGTGCCACAACATGGGCTTGCCGCACAAGGGATGCAATACTTTTGGCAGATCGGACTTCATGCGCGTGCCCTGCCCGGCGGCGAGAAGGATGGCGGTTATCTTCATGGTCTCACCTCGAACGAAAAAAATAGGATTTGCGGCGGGGCACAAATCCTATTTTAGAAACGAAGCCCCGCAAAAGCGGGAAATGGCTGGGGCGCCTGGATTCGAACCAAGATCAACAGATCCAAAGTCTGGTGTGCTGCCCTTGCACCACGCCCCAGTGCGGACGCTATTGTATCATAAGAACAATGTCACTTCTTTTTCAACGATCCCGTCGAACCCAGAGGACCCGTCGTTTTGATCGGCGCTTCGCCGGGCTTCAACCCCAGTTTTTGCGCGTCGGCAAACGTGATGACATCCGGGTTGATCGGAATGTTCCCCGCCTTTTCCACCGCCTCCTCCCAGAAGGCATCCAAATCCTGGACTTTCTTCTTCCGGCTCGCCGCCGCCAGGAGCGCGTCCACGTCCACTTCGGGTTCGGGCTCCGGTTCCTTTTCCAGGATGAACGGCGGGACGTGTTTCAACGGCTCCTCCTCAGGGACGGCTGGTTCCTGGACCTCAGCCGTGGGCGTCACCCCAAGCGACTTCAAAATATTATCCACATCGCCGCGCACGAACAACATGCCTTCCACCGTTTGAAGGATGCGGTTCGAATTGGCAAGTCCCTTGCCCGCCAGCAGAAGGGCATGCGAACCATCCACGGGGATGAGGATCAGGTCATGGTCGCCGCCGCGAAAGACGTGAAAGTTATCCAGGCGCTCCTGGCGGATGATGCGCGAGACCTTGAACGCGGCGGAATAGATTCCCATCAGAGCCGCCAGCAGGGAGACCTCCATGCTGCTGTCGTACAGGTCGCCGGCGCGCGCCAGGACGCGTCCGCGATCGTTGATGAGGAAGACCGCGTCCGCCTTGATCTTCTTGCGGAAGCCGCCCAGCAACTCGGAGAGGGATTGGCGATGCGCCTCGGTCTCCCTGGCGGTTTCCATCGGGAAGATCGTGCGCACCAAACCGAGACCGCGCTCCACCGCGTCGAGAAAATCGGCGAGCGGAATGGGTTTGTCGAAGATCGCAATCGCGCCGGCGTTCAGCATTTCGTCGCGCGCCTTTCGTTCGGTCATGCCGGAGATGAAGATCACCTTCAACTCCGCGTTGCGCGCCCTGATCTTGCGCATCAACTCCACGCCGGAGATGCCGGGCAGGAGATAATCCGCAACGAGCATATCCACCTTGCGGCGCGACGCCTCGAGCAGAGCCTCCTCGCCGGACGGCGCGTCCACAATATCCAACTGATGACCCAGCGTTTGCAGGGTCGAATGCAGTAGGCGGACAATATCGCGCTGGTCGTCAACGATGAGAACACAGGGAACGGTCATTCGTCCAACCTCGTCATTCCACCAGCCAACAAGCCACCCAATGATCGGGGGAGACTTCGCGGAAGGCCGGTTCCTCCTGCGAGCATCTCTCCACCGCCACCGGGCAACGCGGATGGAAACGGCACCCGCGCGGAGGATCGAGCGGGCTCGGCACGTCGCCCTTGAGAATGACGCGCTGCCGCTTCAAACGCGGGTTGGGAACGGGGATGGCGGACATCAATGCCTTTGTGTACGGATGCAGGGGGTTGCGGAAGAGTTCCTCGCGCGTGGTCATCTCGACCATCTTGCCGAGGTACATCACCGCCACGCGGTCCGAGACGTGCTCCACCACGGACAGGTTATGAGCGATGAACAAATACGTGAGACCGAACTCCTGTTGCAGGTCCTTCAGGATGTTCAAGACCTGCGACTGGATGGAAACGTCCAGCGCGGAGACCGGTTCGTCGCAGACGATGAAATTGGGACGCAACGCCAGCGCGCGCGCGATCCCGATCCGCTGGCGCTGACCGCCGGAAAACTCGTGAGGGTAGCGGCGCGCGTGATAACTTTCGAGACCCACCTTCTTCAGCGTCTCGTACATGATCTCGGTCCGTTCCCTTGGAGTGCCGATCCTGTGGATGTTCAGACCTTCCATCACCGATTCGCCGATCGGCACGCGGGGATCGAGGGAGGCATAAGGGTCCTGAAAGATGATCTGCATCTGCCGGCGCGCCAGTTTCAGTTCGTGCGCGTTCAGGGAAAAAACGTCCTGATCGTCCACCGTCACCGAGCCGGAGGTCGGTTCGACCAGGCGGAGCATGGTGCGCCCGACCGTGGTCTTGCCGCAACCGGATTCGCCCACCAAGCCCAGCGTCTCCCCCCTGCGCACGAAAAAGGAGACGTCGTCCACAGCCTTGACGTGATTCACCACGCGTTGAAGAAGCCCGGCTCGCACCGGGAAATATTTGACCAGGTTCCTGACCTCTACAAGCGTATCCCCTTTATGATTGCCTTTGTTCTGCATTTCTCATGCTCCAATGCGGGGATGGATCAACCGACTTTCAGCGGAGGAGTGTGACCTTCGGCGCTTTGGTACAACCAGCAGCGCACCATGTGTCCCGGCTTCGCCTCAGCCAGTTCCGGCTTTTGCTCCGTGCAAATGGTGAGGTTGTGTTTTATGCGCGCCTGGCAGCGCGGGGCGAAGCGGCAGCCGGGCGGCAGGTCAACGAGGTTGGGGACGGAGCCGGGGATCACGTCCAGCCGTTCCTTGATCTCGCCGAGGATGGGGATGGAACCGATCAATCCCTGTGTGTAGGGATGCAGGGGTTCGTCGAAAAGCGTGTTGACGTCGGTCTGTTCGACGATCTCGCCCGCGTACATCACCGCCACGCGCTCCGCCATTTCCGCGACCACGCCCAGGTCGTGGGTGATGAGGATGACGGCCGTGTTCATCTCCTTGCGCATGGCGCGCATCAGGTCGAGGATCTGCGCCTGGATGGTGACATCGAGGGCGGTGGTGGGTTCGTCTGCGATCAGTAATTCCGGCACGCAAGCCAGCGCCATGGCGATCATCACGCGCTGCGCCATGCCTCCCGATAATTCGTGCGGATACGCTTCGACGCGGCGTTCGGGGTCCGGCACACCGACCATTTTGAGCAATGAAACGGCGCGCTTCCAGCCCGCTTCCTTTCCGAGGTTCTGGTGGATGTTTAGCACCTCAGCCAGCTGGTCGCCGACCCTGAAGACCGGGTTCAGGGCGGTCTGCGGCTGCTGGAAGATCATGGAGATGCGGTTGCCGCGCACCTTGATCATTTCCTCTTCCGAGAATTTCAAAAGGTTTTCGCCGTCCAACAGGATTTCGCCCGCGTCCACGCGGCCGGGTTTGGAGATCAGGCGCATGATCGAGAGCGACGTGACGCTCTTCCCGCAGCCTGATTCGCCGACCAAGCCCAGCACCTCGCCGGGATACACTTCGAAGTCCACGCCGTCCACCGCGCGGACGATTCCATCGTCGGTGTAGAAATATGTTTTGAGACCTTTGACTTCCAGCAGGGGTTTGTTGTTATTCATCGGAGAGGCTCTTACGTTCGGGATTTGAGACATTATAGCAAATATTCCCGCGGCAAAAAACGAATCAGCCGTCGGCGAGGGGAGGCTCGTTGCGCCGGGTCAGGCGTCGGGGCGGGAGGAGGCGGAGGTCGTCATCCTATCGGCATCCGCTTCCGTAATCGAACAGTTCGATGTTTGCGAGGGCGTTTCGGGAGGAGGGGTCGAGGGTGAATCCGCACAGGTCGTAGCGCGCCGCGGCGATCCTGAGGCGCATGTAGAGCGGGATGGAGGGAAGTTCGAAGGCGAAGAGTTCCTGCGCCCGCTGGTGGAGGGCGTATTCCGGATCGCCGGGCAGCGCCTGGAGCGCGCCTTCGCAGGCTGTATCGAATTCGGCGTTGGAAAAACCGCTGACGTTGACGCCGACCCAGTTGTTGGATTCTTTCGGAATCTGGTTCGTGGTGAACCAACTGCATTGAGGTTCGAGCGCGGCGACGCCGATGGCGTATTCGGCGAGATCGAATTGACGCCCGAACAGGGGACCGCGCGGTCCCTGGGCGTAGAATTCGGAGGCTGGATAATAGACCGGGTTCAAGCCGATGCCGCATTCCGTAAGCGATTGCGTGAAGATTTCGACCACCTGGCGCCGCTGGGTGGCGGAGGTGGTGTAGTAATCCAGGATCAACGGCGTTCCGGGCGGGACTCTCGTCACGCTCACCGCCTGGCGCGGCGTGGAGGGGTCGTTGTCGTGATCGCGCCAGCCGACCTGGTCGAGGATCTCGCGCCCCGAAGCGGGATTGTATTCGTAGGTTTGCAGGTTGCCGTTGTGGAGCGGGTGATCGAGGGGCAGGTAGCCATCCGGCACGCGCGTCAACCCGAAGAGGACCGTATCCACCACCTTCTGGCGGTCGAGACAGACGGCAATCGCCTTGCGGGTGCGCGCGTCGCCGAAGAGATCGGGACGGTCGGGGTTGCGCCCGGTGGAGTTGTAACCGTCGTCGTAGGAGGCGGGGGAGACGCCGAAGCCGAGCCACTCCATGGTATCCGTTTGCGCGGTGAGCAATTGCGCCTGCTTGTCCGTCTCCATTTGCCGGAGCAGAGCCGCCTGGCCGTCCAGGTTGATGGAGGGATCGAGCGCGTCGCACGTCCCGTCCACGAGGGCGGTCAGGGCGGCGTTCGCGTCGGGCATGAAGAGGAAGGTCAATTCGTCGAATTTGGGGAGTCCGCTGTCGGCGCGGAAGTAATTCAGGTTTTTGACCAGGTGAATGTTTTCGCCGGGTTTCCAACTCTCGACGATGTACGCTCCCCAGCCGAGCGGGGCGCGCGTGGAAACGTCCACCTGCAGCAATTCGGAGGCGGAGAACTGACCCCATTTGTGCTGCGGCAGGGGCATCCAGAAGTTGGTCTTGTAATCGGGGTCAATGAAGCCGGGCAGCCCCCACCATTGCGTGGTGATGTCGTCTGCGGCTTCGTAGGTCTGCGTGCGGTCGGGCAGGTATTTGTTGACGGGCGTCGCGTCGTTCGAGGCAAGGTTGAACGAATAGACCGAATCGCCGGCGGTAAGCGGTTCGCCGTCCGACCAGGTCAGTCCTTCGAGCATGACGAAGGTGACAACCATCTGATCCATTTGAATTACGCTGGAGCCGTCGTAGAGGATGGCGCAGTCGTCGCTGCGGCATCCGCTGGGACGCACGCGCGCGCCCGTTCCCAGCGTGATCACCTCGCCGTTCGAAGCGACCACGAGATCTCCGGCGCGCACGCCCAACGGGACGACTTGCGCGTCGCCGTCTTCGAGGTCGGGGATCTTCTCGAGGAGGACCGCTTCGTACTCGTAATCCACCACGTCCATCGGTCCGTCGTAAATGGCGGAAAGCGCGCTGCGCGCCGCCGAGTTCAAGACGCCGTAGGGATACAGCGTTGTCGGCTCCTCGCCGAGGCACACGGTCAGGGAACGCGTGGCAGGCGTCGGGGCGGGCGGAGGCGTGGAGGTTTCCGTGGGCGTGCCGGGCATCGCCGGACTCTCCGTCGCCTGGGGCGCACAGGCGGACAGGATCAACAACATCAATGCCAGAAATGGAATGGATCGTTTCTTCATGTGACCTCCCTCAAATTGTAGCCTTGTTTTTGACTTTTTTGAGGACGAAGAATAAAAGAAACAAGACGACGATCGCGCCGGGAAACGCGAGCCACAGATTCGCCCCGCTTCCCTCCTCGACCTGAACCTGCTGAGGCGACGCAAGCGGAGTCGGCGTCCCGCGCTGGATCCCGATCCCAGCCGCGTTCGACGCGTTCAACTCGCCGAGGCCGTCCCACAATCCGTTTTCGCGCAGGATGAACGCGGTGACGCGCCAGGCTTCCTCCTCGGTCAGGCTGCCGGGCTTCCAATACGGCATCGCCGCGCGGATGTAGGAATTCAGTTGCGCGGCGTCCGCAAACCTGCCGACCGCGTTCGGTCCGATTACGCCGGGAATGAACGCGGGAAGGGTAAAGCCGCTTTCGTAGGGTCTTTCGCCGTGACAACCGCGTTCCCAGCAATATTGTTCCTCGGGCGGGTAGGTCTGCCGGAATTCATCCGTGAGTCCCTGCCCTTTGTCGCCGTGACAGGGAAGGCAGAAGAGCCAGTACTCCTGCGCGCCCAGGTCCGCCTGCGAAGGCGCTGCGGGGAGGGTCGGCTTCGCCAGGCGGTCCGGCGTGGAGGTGGCAGCAACCTGCGGCTCGGAAGAGATCGCACGTCCTCCATTGAAAAATAACCCTGCCAGAAGCAGGGCTATTCCAAAAGCGGACGAAAGGGTCCTGAACAGGAACCTGTTGTTCACAGAGGTTACGTCTTGCCGCGCATACGAGGATCGAGAACGTCGCGCAACGCATCACCCACGAGGTTCCAACCCATGACGAACAATACCAGGGTCAGCCCGGGCCAGACGATGATGTACCAGTAGGTGTTCAGGCTGGTGATCCAGTTGCGGGCAAAACTAAGCACCTGCCCCCAGTCGGCGTAACCGAGTTCTGTGCCGATGCCCAGGAAGGATAGCGCGGCAAAGGAGAGGACGACATCGCCGATCGCCAGCGACGCCAGCACTAGGGTCGGGAAGATGGCGTTGGGGATGATGTGGCGGAAGAGGATGCGGCTGTCCCTGACGCCGATCACCCGCGCCGCCATGATGTAATCCCGCTCCTTGATGGAGAGGATGTCGCCGCGGATGATGCGCGCGTATCCCATCCAGCCAAAGGTGATGAGGGCGATGATCGCCGGGTACAAACTCTTCCCAAAGCGCGGCGTGATTACCGCCGCAAGGATCAGCGCCGCGAGGATGAAGGGCAATGTCATGAAGATGTCCACGATGCGCATGATGATGTTATCCACCACGCCGCCGTAGTACGCGGAGATCGAGCCGACGATGATGCCAATCAGGAACGTGGTGACGACGACAACGAAGCCGGTCCGAAAGGCTGTGCGGGTGCCCCAGATGATGCCGTAAAAGATATCGTACTGCCCGGTGGATGTGCCGAGAAGGTGCGTCCATTTGTCGGTTCCCATGACCGGCTCGTACCAGAAAGGCGCCGGCGGGACGTTGCGCCTCCATTCCGAACCCGGCGGCTGCGGATTCGGACTGAAGCCGTCGCGCGGCATCTTGTAGGGGTCGTTGGGCGTGACCGGCGGGATGATGACCGGCGCCGCAATGGCGATCAATACGAACAACCCGATGAGGATAAATCCCAGAATGGAGGCTGGGGTTTTGAGCAGACCTGTAACGATGCGGTAGTTTTCGGGGCCCAGGAAGCGTTCGAGCCGGCCGATCTCACGCAAAGACACGGTTTCACGAAGCAGGGTGTTGTCACCGGAAGGAACTGTTTCAGCCATGTCACATCTCCTAACTCAGCCGCACGCGCGGATCAACGAACGCGTAGAGAACGTCAACCGCCAGGTTTGCGACGATCAGAATGAACCCGTTGAACAGGGCAAACCCAAGCACGGTGACCACGTCCAACTGCGCGGCGGCGGTCGCGGCAGCCTGCCCGATGCCCGGATAGGTAAAGACGGTCTCGGTGATGACCACGCCGCCCAGCAAGCCCACAACCTGAAAGCCCGCCAGGGTGATCACCGGGATCATGGCGTTCGGGCGGGCATGTTTGAAGATCACGTCCCGTTCCGGCAGACCCTTGGCGCGCGCCGTGGTGACGTATTCCATGCGCAAAGTCTCCAGCATGGAGGAACGCGTCACGCGCAGGAAGGTCGCCCAGTTGATGTAGGAAAGGGTCAGGATGGGCAGGAACATGTGGCGCAGGGCATCCAGGAAGATGTCGAAGCGACCGTTCAACAACGCGTCGAAGGTGAGCAGGGAGGTGTAACGGGTAAATTCATCGGAAAGCACCACCCGGTTCGCCCAGTCCGAAAGGCGGCCGGGAGGGAACCATTGCAGGTTGGCGTAAAAGATCATCAGCACCAGCAGCCCGAACACAAAGGTCGGGAACGAAGTGCCGACAATGCTGAAGACGCGGGCGGCTTGATCTATGATCCCGTTCTGGTGGACGGCGGCTTGCACCCCCAGCCAGATCCCCACCAGGATGACGGGCGCCACCGCCCATAGCGTCAGATCGAGGGTGTTGGGGAAGCGGGTGCGGATCAGGTCGGCGACCGGCTGGGAGGCGACGCGCGAATAACCAAAATCGCCGAACAGGATCCCGCCCTTGCGTTCTCCGTTGTCGTCCACGACGCCGACGAGCCAGTTCCAATACTGGACGTAGAGCGGTTTGTCCAAACCATATTGCCTGATGACGCCCTCCACAGCCTTGTCCGTTTTCGGTTCGGACCGAATGTACAGGGCGGAGCGCTGGATCGGGGTCAGGAATTGCAGCATTCCGAAGATCAGAACGGTGACCCCAAACAACAAAACCGGCACTAAAAGCAGGCGGCGAATAATATAGGTGGTCATCTTGAAACCTCATTCGAGCAATCGGATCGTGCCATCTGGAGTGTCTTGAAAATCGCCTTTCAAGACGCTCCGCATGGCAAAATTATCGGTGGATAGTGGGAGCCTGTTGCCAGGCTCCCACTATGTCATTATTCATTCGGGCGGGCGATTACTGCTTGGAGATCGCGTAGTAGTACATGCCCGAATAAATTGGGTTGTAGTACCAGCCGCTCACCCAGCGCTGTTCGTAGCGGCGGCCCGTAGCGGTCGCAAGGAGGATGCCCGGCGCATTGTCGTAATACAACTGATTGACCTGGGCATAGATCTCGGCGCGGCTGGCGGGGTCGGTCTCGGACACGCCCTGGTTGAGCAGTTCCTGGAACTGGGCGGTCATATCGGCCGGCAGTGACTGGCGGCGGCCGTACGTGCCAATGATGTACGGCTGATACCAGTTATGCGGGTCGTGGATGTCTTCCAGCCAACCGCTGATGAAGACCGGCAGCGAGCGGTCGCGCTGCGACTGGAGGAAAGCGGGCCACGGCAAGCCCAGAACCTCGACCAGGAATTTCTCGTTCACGCTTCCCAGGTTGGACGCCAGAATTTCAGCAACACTCTGGCGGGCGGTGTTACCCTGGTTGTACGTGGCGGCAAAGCGGAAGCCGACGTTCCAAACATCGTCTTCGTCTTCACCGGCAGGGATGCCGTCCTTGTCCACGTCAGCCAGTTTGAATTCTTCCTCGCACTTGGCTGGATCGTACGAATAGTGCGGCGCGTTGAGGTCGAAACCGGGCATGCCCGCTACTGGAATGGTCAGGGTCTGAACGCCCTCGCCGACCATCACGTCCTGGATGTAGATATCCCAGTCGAAGCAGTAGTTGAAGGCTTTGCGGATGTGGATATCCGAGAAGAAGTCCGGCGGGATGCCGTTGCCGTCCAACTGACCGGAACCGATGTATTGGTTGTTGGTGATGTCGAAGTTCAGGAACACATCGGTATGGGTGACCTGGGGATAACCCTTGTAGACGCGGATCGGTCCGCTTCCATCACCCACGGGGGTGCAGGCGTCGAAGTCGCCGGTCTCGGCATTGTAAAGACATTCCTCGCCGACCAACGGATCCACCTGGGCATAGTCCGCCTGTGAACCAACGACCAGGTTGTCGGCGTCGCCAGCCTGGAACATGGCAAAGCGGGTGCCGAATTCATCCACTTTCTGGATGACGACACGCTCGAGCGCGGCAGGACCGCTGGGTCCGCCTTCCCAGGCGGGTTCGGTGCGCCAGTAGTTATCGTTGCGCACCAGCACGATTTCCTGGCCCCTCGTCCAGTGATCGAGTTTGAAGGGACCGGTGCCGTTGGCGATGGGCGTGAAGGGATTCTCTTCAGAGGTCATGGCGTAGTAGTTCTGCCAGGTATCGCAGGAACCATCCCAGCCGCCGTTCTCGATGACCCATTCCTTGTCCATGATGGAGCCCCAGTTGTTGGCGATGGTCGCCAGGAAGGGACCCCAGGGCTGAGCCAGGGTCATGGTGACTGTGCCGGCCGCGTCGTCGGCTACGATCGCGGATTTGACCTGCTCACAGGCTGCCACGAGTTGCTCGGCAGGTAAAGCGGTCATGCACTCGCGATCGTCCGCGCAGGCGCCTTCACCGTCAACGACGATGGAGATATCGTCGTTGCCAACGCCGAAGAATGGTTCAGCCAACAGCCACTGCGGGGAGGCATAGCCGCCCTGCAGCAAACCGCGCTGGAAGGTGTAGGCTACGTCCTCGGGGGTCAGATCGCCGCCCTCGTGGAACTTCACGCCCTGGCGGATGGTGAAGGTGTACACCGTGCCATCATCAGAGAGCGTCCAGTCGGTCGCAAGTTGCGGGACGAACTCATCCGCCTTCGCGCGGTTATACCACACGAGAGTCTCGTAAATGTTGGAGACGATCTCGCCGCCGGCGGTTTCGTAATCGAGCGCCGGATCCAGTGTCTCAGGCTCGCCAAAGGTGGGCCTGAAATAGGTGGAAGGATCGCTGGAATTGTATTCCATCATGGGTTCCTCACCGCCTGGAGCAGCGGGAGGCTGGGTGGCAGCGGGAGCAGGCTCGCCCGGTCCGGCAGGGGCTTCGGTCGTCGCCGCGCCGCCGCCGCAGGCAGCCAACGCCATGCTGGCAACGACCAGCAGGCTGAGTAAAGCAAACAGTTTACGCATCTTTCTTCTCCTCACAAGTTATTGTAGGGTTTTGATTTGAAACTTACGTTCGTTACGGTCGTTAGGCACATCGTTCGTTTGCGTGTATCGCTGGCGGGCAACCACCTCCTTTCGAGATCGCTCACTTGACCAAATGACAGGCCACAAAGTGACCCGGTTTCACTTCGCGGAATTCCGGTCTTACCTCCGCGCAAATGGACTCTGCAATGGGGCAACGCGTGCGGAACCGGCACCCGGACGGCGGATTGACGGGCGAGGGAACGTCGCCTTTGAGGATGACCCTCTGCCGTTTTGCGTCCGCGATCGGGTCCGGGATCGGCACAGCCGACAACAACGCCTGGGTATATGGATGAAGCGGGTCCAGGTATAGATCGTCGCGGTCAGCCAGTTCCACGATGACGCCCAGGTACATGACAGCCACGCGATCGCTGATGTGACGCACGACCGAAAGATCGTGCGCGATAAAGAGATAGGTCAGGTTGAACTCATCCTGCAGTTCCTCCAGCAGGTTGATCACCTGCGCCTGAATGGACACATCCAGCGCGGAGATCGGCTCGTCGCAGATGATGAAGGAGGGCTGCAAAGCCAGGGCGCGCGCCACGCCGATGCGCTGCCGCTGACCGCCCGAAAACTCGTGCGGGTAACGGCTTGCGAACGACGGGTTGAGGTTCACCAGTTCGAGCAAATGTTGAACGCGTTCCTCCACCTCCCTGCCAGTGGCGACGTTGTGGACGATGAGCGGCTCGCCGACGATGTCGGCGATGGTCATGCGTGGATTCAAACTGGCGTACGGATCCTGGAAGATCATCTGCATCTTACGCCGCATCCTGCGGAGTTCCTCGCCCTTCAAATGAACGAGGTCAACGCCCTCGAAATGGACGGCGCCGGACGTGGGACGATAGAGCTGCAGGATGGCGCGCCCGGTCGTGGACTTGCCGCAGCCCGATTCCCCGACCAAACCCAGCGTCTCGCCGCGTCTGATATCGAAGGACACCCCGTCCACCGCGCGCACCGCGCCCACCTGGCGCTGGATCACCCCGCGGAAAATGGGGAAGTGCATGACAAGATCGTCAACCTGCAAAAGGGTATTGTCGTTACCGGCGTTCATGAACGGGACCTCCCGGTTTTGGTGTCCACCCAGCAAGCCACACGGTGACCGGGGCTGGTGGTCTCGAGCGGGGGATTTTCGTTCCAGCAACGCTCCATCACCCACTTGCAACGCGGCGCAAACGGACAGGACTGCGGTTTTTGATACAGGACGGGCGGCAGTCCTTCGATGGAATAGAGTTTGCTTTGTTTCCTCTCATCCACGCGCGGCAGGCTGCCAAGCAAGCCGATCGTATAGGGATGCTGCGGATCGGTATACAAGTCTCCGACCGCCGCCTCTTCGATGATATATCCCCCGTACATCACGATCACGCGTTGCGCCAGTCCCGCCACGACGCCGAGATCGTGCGTGATCCAGATGATCGCCATGCCGAGTTCCTCGCGCAGGCGCTTGACCAGGTCGGTGATCTGCGCCTGGATGGTTACATCCAGGGCGGTGGTCGGCTCGTCCGCGATCAGGATCTGGGGGCTGCACGAAAGCGCCATGGCGATCATCACGCGTTGCCGCATACCGCCGGAATACTGGTGGGGATAATCGCCCAGGCGATCCTTTGCATTGGGGATGCCCACCATTTCCAGCAATTCAGCCGCCCGATCCTGCGCCTGCTTCCTGGTCATGCCGATGTGCAACATCAGGGGTTCCTGCAACTGGCGCCCGATGGTAAGCACCGGGTTCAGGGAGGTCATCGGGTCCTGAAAGACCATGCTGATCTGCGCGCCGCGCACATGGCGGATCTCTTCGCTGGACATCTTCAGGAGGTCGCGCCCATTAAAACCGGCTTTCCCGGCGACGATCCTTCCGGGCGGGCTCTGGATCAGCCCCAACACCGAGAGCATCGTGACGCTCTTGCCGCATCCGCTTTCGCCGACCACGCCGAGCGTTTCCCCCTCCTTTAATTCGAACGATACGCCATTGACCGCGTGGACCAAACCCTCCGGGGTTTTAAACACGGTCTCAAGCCCTTGCACGTCAAGAATGGTATCGGGCATTATTCAATTCCCTTACTTCAGTGGAATGTCGGATCATAAGGTCAAGAAAACTGGCAACGGAATTATACTCAAATATCAAAGCGAGTCAATCGGGGCGCGCCAGGCAGGGCGTCAACTTGCGGGAAAAACCATTCCACAGTACCCCCAATCGCCAATACTTCAGTAGGATGCCCGCTTCGACGCGGCACGCTCGAGACTTTCTCTTCCGGCGACGCGGATGAACCCCCGATGATCGCTTCGTCCGCCGGGGACGGTTGATCCTGTCCATTGGGTTTGGGTCAAAGCCCGGGCTTCCGGGACCAGGCTTCGGCGGGGAAAGAACCGGGCGCCCTCCAAAAAAACAGGACCCGGATCTCTCCGAGTCCCGCGATCGTTATTCTCTCCTCATTGTTGTTCCGCAACCCAGCAGGCGACCCAGTGGTTCGGCTGCAACTCCTTGAATTGCGGCTCCTCCTGCGAACAGATATCGATCGCCAGCGGACAACGCGGATGAAAGCGGCATCCCTTCGGGGGGTTCAAGGGGCTTGGCACGTCGCCCTTCAAGATGATGCGTTCGCGTTTTACCGTTGGATCGGGAATGGGGATGGCGGACATCAACGCCTTGGTGTAGGGATGCAGGGGCTGGCGAAAGAGTTCTTCGCGGCTCGCCAGTTCGACCACCTTGCCCAGGTACATGACGGCGACGCGGTCGGATATGTGTTCGACCACGCTCATGTTATGCGCGATGAACAGGTAGGTAAGCCCGAACTCGGCTTGCAGGTCCTTCAGGATGTTCAGCACCTGCGATTGGATGGAAACGTCCAGCGCCGAGACCGGCTCGTCGCAGACGATGAATTTGGGCTGCAGGGCAAGCGCGCGCGCGATGCCGATGCGCTGGCGCTGTCCGCCCGAAAATTCGTGAGGGTAACGGCGGGCGTGATAATCCTCCAAGCCCACTTTTTTCAACATGCTTATGGCGACATCCCAGCGTTCCTTGGGATGACCCACGTTATGAATGTGCAAGCCCTCCATCACCGATTCGCCGATGGGTACGCGAGGGTTGAGGGAGGCGTAGGGGTCCTGGAAGATGATCTGCATGTTGCGGCGCGCGGCTTTGAGCGATTGCGCCCGCATTTGCATGACGTCCTCTCCGTTGATGAATACCGAGCCGGAGGTCGGTTCGATCAGGCGCAATATCGAACGGCCGACGGTTGTCTTTCCGCATCCCGACTCGCCCACCAGCCCAAGCGTCTCGCCTTCCTTTACGGTAAAACTGACCTTATCCACCGCCTGCACCTGCGCCGTGACCCGCTGGAATATCCCGGAACGAACGGGAAAGTACTTGACGAGATCCTTTACAACGACAAGATCATAGTTATCTTTGGATGGGGTTGTTTGCATGGCTGGATCACTTTTGACTGAGTTTGTTTTTGAGCGGCGCGTCATGCTGGTCCGCATCTTGATACAGCCAGCAACGGACCCTATGACCCTCTGCAATCTGGATCAAATCGGGCTCTTTTTCCGTGCAGATCGAAAGTCCATGATTGACGCGAGCCTGGCATCTCGGCGCAAAACGACAACCTACAGGCAGGTTGACCAGGTTCGGCACATTCCCCGGAATGACGTCCAGTTTATCGCGCACCCGCCCAAGCACCGGCGTGGAGCCGATCAAGCCCAGGGTGTAGGGATGCAGCGGTTCCTTGAAAAGAGTGCGGACGTCGGTCTGCTCGACGATCTGACCGGCGTACATGACGGCTACCCTGTCCGCCATCTCCGCAACCACGCCCAGGTCGTGTGTGATGAGGATGACCGTGGTCCCGAATTGGGTGCGCATGTTACGCATCAGGTCCAGGATCTGCGCCTGGATGGTGACGTCGAGGGCGGTCGTCGGTTCGTCCGCGATCAAAAGGTCGGGAACGCATGCCAGCGCCATGGCGATCATCACGCGCTGCGCCATGCCGCCGGAAAGTTCGTGCGGGAATGCCTCTGCCCGGCGTTCCGCCTCGGGTATGCCCACCAGTTTGAGCAGTTCCACGGCGCGCTTGCGGGCGGCTTCCTTTCCGAAATCCTGGTGAATGTTCAGGACCTCGCCGATCTGGTCGCCGACGCGAAACACGGGATTCAACGAGGTCTGCGGTTGTTGAAAGATCATCGAAATGCGGTTGCCGCGCACCGTCATCATTTCGACTTC